>OOBR01000089.1_pt1 | contig 103091 bp, 121 predicted proteins | sample 1671281 | NCBI WGS metagenome assembly OOBR01 (sample SAMN06348140, study PRJEB24527) | human gut metagenome | biome: human gut; feature: ankylosing spondylitis patient; material: feces | host: Homo sapiens | place: China | collected 2015-10
GTTGAAATACACACGTGCGGGCGTGGCGGAATTGGCAGACGCGCTAGATTTAGGTCACACTACCTCGGTGAAACAATTTAATATTTTGATTTTCGCAAGTTTATCTTGTTGAAATACACACGTGCGGGCGTGGCGGAATTGGCAGACGCGCTAGATTTAGGTTCTAGTGTCAACCGATGTGCAGGTTCAAGTCCTGTCGCCCGCACCAGTAAAGGTGGTTTTTTAACCACCTTTTTCTTTTTGCCAAAATTACTTAAAATGCCTTAAAAGTGGCTTAAACACTGGGTTTTTGAGATTTTAAAAATTCAGTTGAGTAATTTTGAATTAAGTTAAAACAAGATAAAATGCAGTCAAACTTACTGTCAAACTTACTGTCATTTTAGTTTGCCTGCCGATTTTCAAGGAAACAAGATAATATATTTTTAAATTTTATTACACCGTAACACAAAAGATTTTTCTATTATTAAAACAACAAAGAGGTTAAGCAATTTTTTCTAATGCTTAACCTCTTTTTTTATTTTGTTGATTACAGAGCATTCCCATACCATAACAATCCTCTATATTTTTGTTCTCAATTAACATTATGCTTCATCACCTACAAAACTGTATATTGTCATCTTAATACCTCTTTTCTATTTTAAATATGATTACTTTTCTATTAAAAAGTGTACCACATATAAATCACAACCAGTAAACCTACTACTACTGAACAGATAAATAGTAGTACTCCAATATCCATATACTTTACACCTTTCTATTTTTAAATGGGTAATTATTTTTACACTATTAGTACCCTTAGAGTTTCTTTTTAAAGATACAGTAACTAAGCTAACTTCTCTAATCAAAAGTGTACCCCATATAAAATAATACTGATACGAGTAATATTCCACCCACAACCATCAATATACAAAAAGCTACACTATGTTTACCTCTCTTGTACCATGAAACTAAATCCATAGCATATGAAAATTCTATCGCTACGAAATAGATGAATATTAACAGCAAGCAATTAATAAAATCCATATACTCTACAACCTTTCCTTTTATTTTATTAACTCACACAGAATTAAGTTATACTTCAGTAAATTTTACAAATTACTGAAATACATAAATAGCAATAAACATTAACACCATAGCTACTAAGGAAGAAATAATTACCAAGATACCTAAAAAGCTATTCCTACCATAAGTTATACTATATAAATGATTCTCATATGTCGCTACCAAAGCTACAATAAAAAACATTACAAGGAAAATATATAAAATTATCATAAGTACAACCACACCTTTCCTTTTATTTTATTATATTATACCATATATTATAATTAAATTGAATACTTTCTTGTATAGAAATAAAAGTTTCTATACAAAAGAAAAAAGGACTCAATATTGAGTCCTCTTCCCTTGAAATATTAAACCATGATTAAAGTAGTTAATACCAAATGTTATCTGTATTCCCAGTGACCGCCGTCTTTTACTTTCTCGTCGTAGGCTTCTTTCCAATAGCCGTCTTCTACTGTTTTGGTTCCTGTTTTTACATACTCTTTCTCATAATGATATGCCCCTGCTCCATTTTCTCTTGCTTCCCAAAGAAGATGTTCTCTTTCCAGGTTAGCATCTGTTAACTTCATACCGCAATTATTGCATACATTGTAACCTACCCAACCATATACATCTTCTTCGTGAGTACCTGTTACAATCCACTCTCTTTCGTGGTGAACTGTTTTATAGTCGTCTACCCATACCTTCTGCTTTGGCTTTTCTGTAGGTGTTTCAGTATTTGAAGATGTGCTTGGCTTCGCTGGCTTCTGATTATTACTTGAAGAGTTGCTTGGCTTAGCTGGCTTCTTGTCGTTGTCAGATGTATTTGTCTTTGAAGAGTTGTCTTTCTTTGATGTATTTGACTTGGTATCTTCTTTCTTTTCTGTGTTACCCTTATTGCCGTTGTTTTTGTTAGATACCGTAGTTTTTACATCGTTAACCTTAACTGTAACTGTCTTACCGTCATCGGTTTTTACTTCTACCTTACCGTCTTTTACTTCGACTTTCTTGCCATTCTTGTCTGTGATGTTGCCGTCTTTGTCGACCTTGATTTCACCCTTGTCTACCAAATCTTTAACTGCCTTTGGTACTGTAGTTTTAGGTACAGTTGTTGGAACAGTTGATGTCTGTACGGTTGAAGATATTACTGACGGCTCTGTCGGTTCTTTCTCAGCGTTACAGCCTGCAAGAATGCTTATGCCGACTGCTGATGTGCCTGCAAGTATTGTAGCACCGCAAACAACTGCGATTACCTTGGCTTTTACTGTCGCATTTGCTGTTGCCTTTACGATAGATGACACTGTTGACTTTGCACCTGTAGCAATGCCTTTTGTTGCAGATGTTGCAAGTGTCTGTCCGTTCGGGAGCTTGATTGTAATGTTCGGTACTGCAAGGCTCTTTGCTTCTTCCTTGAAAATAGTTGTAAAGAAAGGTACAACAACAACACCGTGAAGCTTGTCACCGCTTTTGTTTTCGTAATCTTCAATTGCAGTTTTCATCTTTGCCCTTGATGAATTTAGGCGAGATTTTACTGTTCCCTCTGAAATTTCAAGTGCCTGAGCAATTTCGGCAATTGACAGCTCGTTGAAATAGAACATCAAAACAACCTGATACTGATTGAATGAAAGTGTGTCTTCTATAATCTGTAAAAGCACCTTTCTTTTTTCGGCTTTGTTTATGTACTCTTCGGGGAGCATTAACTCATCTGTTTCAGTTTCCGCAATCAGAACTTCATCGTCAATCTGATATTCCACCTTTCCTTTCAATTTGTTTTTGCATTTGTTTACGGCTATTGATGTAATCCAACCGCAAAATTTTTCTTCATCTTTGAGTGTATCAAGTTTTAAGAATGCGGTGATGTAGGTTTCCTGCATTATGTCTTTTGCGTTTTCTTCGTCTTTGAGCAAAGAAACGCAAGTGAACCATACATCATTGCTTGTAAGTTTATACAGCTTATCAAATGCTTTTTTATTGCCGTTTTTAGCACTCAATACAAGCTCTTTGATTGTTTTCATAATATTTCCTCCTTTATAATTTTTTTGCGTTTCTATATATTAGACAATTGAAATGTCAAAAAGGTTCATTTTTTGCGAGAAAAAATTAAATTTTATTAAAACTTTTTATTTTTCATTAAAAAAAGGGTACATAGACAAGCTACGCACCCGAAAAACACATAGCCCTTTTGTCGCCAAACAAAAATTTCAATAGTCACCTTAAGTGTATCAAAATAAGAGCCTGTATTTTTACCGAAATAAAAATACACACTTAGGTGAACTTGAAATTAAATTTTTGTTTGGCATTTTTATTTTAGCATACAATATGTGAAAATTCAATATTTTTGTAAAATAACTTTCAAAAATTATATGAATGAAACTATAAAATTTGAAGTAATTTCAATTTTAGGGGGAACAACTTTTTAGCTGTTCCCCTTTTTTGTCAACTGTGTAATGTTGGAGTTTTGTTTTCGCTTTGATTATACTTTTCAGAACCGAACATATCACGGATTTCATCAAGCGTTAATTCTCGTTTGCTTTTCTTGCGGTACGGCTCTGTGTGGTAATACCAAGCCTGTTTTTTGTGAGCGTATCGGAATTTTAATTCTTTCAACACTTCTTTGTGTGCTTTGGTGTTTCCCGATACCCACAACCAAGTACCGCAAATTTCAACCTCAATGTCCGAAAGGCTTGTAAGCACATTGATTATATTTATAAATTCCTGCGGTGTTTCCGTTGTTTCTTTGGTGTAGGTTTCGCCCTCTGAATTTGTATGTATATTTTTCAGGCGTTCCCACAAAATCTCATATTCGTTTTGCATTACCTTAAATTCTTCTGTATCACCGCCTAAATCGGGGTGAAGCTGTTTAGCTAATCTTCTGTATTCCTTTTTGAGGTCTTCTGCTGTGTTACAGTTTGTAAAGTATTTCATAATGGTTTCTCCTTTGAAAGTTAATTTCAATTAAAATTTATATTCGGTAATTCTGAATTGGTGGGCTTTTAATAAGTCCGATTTAGATATTCACGCTGTATTTTTCACTCCTTTCTGATTTTTTATATTCGTTTAAATCGTCATCGTATGGGCTTTATGAGCATTCAAAGCGTAGCGAAATTTCATAAGTCAAGAAGCAAGTTTACGATACGCCGTAGGGCAATTCTTTACTTATAAAATAAGCGTAGCAAAATGTGAAATTAAAACCTACGGTGACGATTTGAATATAGAAAACAGTTAAGGCTTGTGAGCATGAATATCGGCAAAAATCGGACAAAAAAATAACGCTATGGCTTTAACCATAGCGAACCTTATAAAAATAAACCGCAGAAAATATAAAATTCCCTGCGGTTTCGTTATGATTAGTTACAAATATCCCAAAATTCGCAACTCCATGTGTTTTTATATAATCAAGAACTTCAAAGATTGCTTTAGAGGTTCAAAAAATATGAAGGAGGATTTTTTATGAATAAAAAATCTTTTAGGGTGGTACTGCTCACCTATTTTGCAGTAGCTTTTTTCGTAATTATGGCTTTCGGCTCTGAATATCTTTCAGAGTTCAACAAACTCGGAATACCGTTTTCTTTGTCAGGAGCAGTAAGTTATTTGCTGACAGGGTTTATCTGCCTAATTGCAATGACTGTTTTGGTTGTGGTTTTCTTGTTGGTATTGGAATTGAGCGACAGAAAATCTATCAAATCCGCTCTTCGCTTAACAGCTAATTTTGCTTCAAACAAAGCAAGAATGAAAGTTGTAAACAGCGTTTATCCGAGCTTACTTTACTTTTTGTATGATGTATTACAGAGCAACAACGAGTTTTTAAAACTTCCGCTTGGTAAAGATTGCAGTTCTCTCTTAAAAGAGGGGTACAATCCACTATGTGTTGACAACTGTATTTTTTACACCTTTCAGATTATTATGCCAAAAAAATCATATGACTTTGATGAAGATACATTAAAGCAAATTATCCAATCGTATATTGAAGCTCAATTGCTTAATTACGGCATGGTTAATTTACCCTCATACTACAACAGCAAATCCTACGGTATGATACCGAGCGTATATATTGAAAAGGTTGTATATAACGAGGAACAGCATTTACTAAAATTTGCCGTGATGTATATTAGCTGTGAAGATGATGTAAGGCATTATATCAAATCCAAAAAGAGAGATGAACAGCTGAATATAACAACAGATAAGGTGTATGACGATGAGGTTTGATAGCAGTAAATTAACTGTCGGTGTAGATTTATCTATTCTTTCACAGGGTGTAAAAGTGCCTGTTACGGTGGACTTTTCCTCTGTACCTCATATGCTGATAGTAGCACCAAGCGGAAGCGGTAAAACTTATCTTCTAACATACATATTAGGTCAAATAGCAAAGAAGTCTGTCAAATTGATTTTGGCAGACTTTAAAGGCATTGACTTTATTGAGTTTAATGACTGTCGGAATTACTATAAGCATAATTCTGTCGGTGAAGCTGTTGACTGTGTTTTTGATGAATTACAAAACAGAATGGCAAATGCAAGTGTAAATTCAGAATATGAACCGATTTATTTATGTATTGATGAGTGGTCAGGTTTCCTCAGTTCTTTAGCCGTAAAGAAAGAGCAGGATCACTACAAGCAAAAACTTGCCAACATTCTTATGTTAGGTCGAGGTGCAAATATTTTTATCATTATGTCACTACAAAGAGCCGATTCAACATATATTACAGGACGAGATAACTTTGGCAATGTGGTAGGTCTTGGTACGCTCAGCAAAGAGAGTATAGCAATGGTATTTAATGATAATAAGGAGATGATAGAACCAAAATCAAGGGGCAAAGGATATCTGCAAACTGACGGAAAGCCTTTGAGAGAAATAGTTGTGCCTATGTTACGAAACATAAACGATACAAAAGCCGTTATAAAAACAGCTTTATCCCGATAATTATTTATACAGCAAATTGAATATTTATGCACAAGAATAGCTCAATCATTACTCTGATTGGGCTATTTTTTATGCTTTAAAATAAATTGTCATTTCTTGTGGTTTATGGCAATGTTTTATGGTCAATAAAATAGCGTTTTTTACTATTAGCCAAAATTGCACTATACCCTATAACACATTTCTTTGTGCCCTAACACTTTCAAAATCTAAAACCATACCTTTTTTGTCGTGGTTGATACATCTGAACCTTGGTTGAGTATCAATTCTTCCCTGCGTTTCTTCAATAAACCCTTATAGAGTGTGTCCTGCACTCTGTGTAAATTTATGGCACAAGAAAGTTGTCAATAATTATGCAAAGAAATGCATACAAGAAGGCTATTGGAGAAAGAATACAGCAGTTGAGAAAGGGGCTTAGAAAAGAAGGCTTTAACGGTCAGCCTAAGACTGTAAATGAGTTTCTTGAGTTTTTAAATCCGAGAATTGATGATGATTATGATAATTACGGTGACTATTCGCTTACTGACATTGAATTTAACTATAAAAAGGATTATGTCAGTAAGGTTGAACACGGAATCATTTTTCCGTCCACTGATTTTTTGTTCCTCATTCATCTGCGTTTTAATGTTTCTTTAGATTATTTGGTTTTCGGTCATAATTTACCCGAAATTGAAGAATTAAGAAAAATTTGTAAACATTCAGGTAAAAGCAAAATTACCGATTTTTGCTTTAATTTATTAGAGGATAATTCAAAATATGCCGAAGATTTTGATGATGAAGATGAAGATTTTTTTGTTGATTATAGAGCTCGATTAGATGAGGTACGCAAATATTTTTGTACTCATCAACAAATGAAATTGACACAAAAACAGTTCAGTGAATTGTTAGGTGTATCTAAAAATACAATGGACAAGTATCATTCAAAGAAAAATGATGTTCAGAGCAAAAAGTATGCAGACATAAGAAATACTGCTCTTGAGTATCTGATTAGATTTTCGCTCACTACAAAATGTTCGTTAGATTACTTATTGTATGGTACATATCTCTTAGAGGGCTTTCCCAGTGAACTTATGGAATTGCTTCGTAATTATGACTATGCAAAGCAAACGCAAATCTTGAAGTTGTGGCTTGAAGAAACAAAAAAATTTTTTAAAAATTTTTAAAAAGGGGTATTTCATATCCAAAGTATCCCAAAATTCGCAACTCCATGTGTTTTTATATAATCAAGAACTTCAAATGAAGTTCAAAATAAACAGAAAGGAGATAGCTATGGATATTAAAAATGCAAAAATTGATGTACTGGGTTCTGTTGGCAGTAAGTTATTGTTGATAGATGTTATACCGTCATATGCCTATGTGGATGGACGCCGAACAAGCACGGTTACAGGATATAAGTATATCGTTATTCTTGAGGAAAATAAGTTTGATAGGCTTAGCGTTCGTATTGACGGTGATAAACAGATTGACAATCCTATTGACGGCAACAGCCGTATTTATGTACGCTTTGATAATCTTGAATTATCGCTGTATTGGACAAGTGCAGGACATCAGATTGCGGCAAAGGCAAGTGCTATTCATTTAGTTAATGAGAGTCTTAAACCGCAAAAGTAATTGCTTTGCCGTGGGCGGTAGCACCGTCAAGGTGCGAACCGCCTGACGGCAAGTCAATCCCCTCACTTTTTAATGAAGGGGATAATATAATTTTATCGAATATGCGTTCGATATTATAGGAGTGATTATATGAATGGATAAAGAATTGAAAGTCGGTGTAGATGAATTTTCTTTAGTTTTCTTTTATCCGATTGACGATGTTTGTAACGATTGGCAAAGTACAGCTTATTCAATGATACAGGAATTTATCTATAAGGCAGACATAGAACTGTTGCTCGGTAAAGTTGTAGAAATGCGTGATAAAAAGCCGCAGGCATATTCACAAGCATTTACTATTGAGAACGCTCCATATTACTTCACTATAGCGTTACACGAAACTTTTGTGCATATGGGAATATTAGTTCGTTTCTCTGCTCACTCTTGGGCAGTATATCAAAAGCGGTATTTTGATTTCTACGGTGAGAATATAAATATCGGAAAATTTTTAAGCAACATTGAAAGTCCGTTATACAGATACAGATTGAGCAGAATTGATTTAACCGCTGACTACAAAAATTATGATTTATCACCGCATAGCATATACAGCAGGTTAAAGGACGAAAGTTTACAGGTGCTTGACTGTAATTATAGACACAGTAAAAGAAAGATTTCTTCTGTCGAAAGAGATTTGGTTACTGAGTCATTCTATATCGGTTCAAGGGCTGAAAACTCACAGTCACTACTTCGGGTTTATGATAAAAAATCGGAACAAATTAGCAACAACGGTTTTCGCCTTGATGAAGCATTGCAGTGCGACAGTTGGGTTAGATTTGAGGCTTCATACAGAGGAAACTATGCTCATCAAATAACCGAGCAATTGGAACATATAACAGATGATGTTTCTGTATCGCAGTTCATTGCAAGCAAAATATGTGACAGATACCGTTTTTATGACCCTCTTAACAGCTGTTTTACTGATTTTACAAACGACCTGCTTAAAATAATTGAATGCAGTAATTTTCACGCTTTGCGTTGTGAAAGTCCTGCTAACAATAGTTTGAATAAAAGCATTCAGCATATTATTTACGGTAGCGGTTTGTTCCCTTTGATATACAAAATCAGCTTTATATGGGGTGAAAAAGCTGTTGCTGAATTTTGGAGTATTCTGTATGAAATATACAAGAAATACCATAAGAAAAAACTTGAAATTAACCCTCAGATAAGGGCTTGGCTTAGAAAGAATTTTCTTAGCTTATCACAGCAAAGTTTATCAGATTGCTTTGTCAGTGTTGACCTTACAAAGATTGATGTTGCCGAGATTGTAAATAAGATCTCCGAAAGTGACAATCCATTTACGCTTACTGCAATAAATACAAGCAGTAACAAAAACATTGTAGATACTCAGATAGTATCAGACGAAGAATTTGAACGCTCGTTCTATTCAAAGGATATGGAGTAAAACATTTAAAACCGAGAAACCTATTTCCTAAAAACTAACTAATTTAAATAAATATAAAACCGAAAAACCGAGAAACCGAAATACTTAAATATTTTAACTCAATATTCTTTTTATATTTATAATTCAGAAAGGAGTTTTCACTATGTATGGAAATTTAAGTGAAAAGTGGCATAGAAGCCACAAAGTGAAAGTATGTGTATACTCTTTTTATTACAATAGCGTGGTATACAAAAGTTTGAAGTTATCAGAGAAAGCGTTAAGCTACATATTATACTTAGCCTTTTTCGGTAACGCACAGCATTGGGTAGAAGCAACTCGGTATGTGGGTAATGCCAAAGGCACTGACGATATATTATTTCCGATTGCCGAGGGTGGAGATGTCCATATTTATACCCGAAACGGAGAGCAATATGCCTTAGATTTAGAGCGCTTTTTAAGAGGTATTTATATTGCATTTGCAAATAAGATAGCTTTTCGTCAAGAATATGACTTCGATAATTTTATTATTAACCCAGTTGTTGCAGACGAGATTTTGCAATATGCCCTCTTTGAAGGTATCAAGTATCCTCATTGCGAAGTGGAAGGTGATGTATATGATTGAAGAAAAGAATATGTGTGATGAAGATGATTCCGATGAAATTCTCGAATATACAGGCGGTAGCGAGCTTAGCGATTTAACTTTCATCACGACATATGATTATTATTCCAGTTGGCGTATTAAGGAAGTGTTTCGAGAAGCTGGGTATGAATTAAAGCCGGTGTTCTTGGGTTATAAGGCATTACGGTACAGAGCGTGTCAGAGATATTGGATAATCGACATGAGTAACGGTCAAAAAATGGGTACATCTTATAACGGCTACAGTTTTGAAGACTTGCGATACTTTTTAGGTAAATTAGGAATACCTCTTCACGGAGATAACTACCGCTCTAAAAGACCTTCAAAAGATGAAAACGGCAGGCGTTATGCTTGTGAAGAGTTTCTAAAACTTGCAGAAAGCCTTCCTGATGAAAAGGAGGACTTAATATGAGTGTAGAGATTAAATTCATCGGTACTAAAGAGGTTGCCGAAGCACTTGGTTGTTCCTTGCCTACTGCACGCAATATTATGTTGAGAGCAGATTTCCCTTTAATACGGGTAGGTAAAAATCTTAAAGTTGAGCTAAATGCTTTTCTTAACTGGTCGCAGAAAAGAAGGGTATGAGTATTTAAAGCATTTACATAATATTTAAGCAACCGTATTGACACAAAAGATTTAAGGCTATACAATACTGATATAGTAAAAATCTTTTGTGCTTTACGGTTGGGAAAGGAACGATTTTTATTAACACAAAAAGCACAAAACCAAAGTCAAAATGTAAGAAACTTGATTATGGTGACGGTTCAATTTATTATGTTGAAAGCAGAAAATGCTATGCAGGGCAAATTACTCTTGATATTAGCGGAAAGAAAAAGCGTAAGACCGCCTATGGCAAAACAGAACGCATTGTAAAAAACAAATTGCTTGAGTACCGTATTCAAGCAAAAGCAGGCTTGTTTGATGAAGTAGATAACACTACAATATATGAGCTTGCAGAGAAGTTAATTGAAGAGCAATTCGCTCTTAATGAGATTAAGCAAACATCATATGACCGCAAGAACGAAACTTTAAAAACACTTAGCCCTATTTATGATATTGCATTGCGTGAGATTACAGAGGACGAAATAAAGCGTTTTTTCATTTCTAAAATATCTTACTCACAATCCTATTTAGATAAGGTGTATCAGCTTTTAAAGGTAGTTTTCAATGAGGGTATGCGAAAGAAGATTATTTTGGAAAACCCTATGCAGAATATCAGAAAGCCAAAGTCAAAACAGGAGCTTGTAAAAGTAAGAGCATTGACTGTTGATGAACAGAAAAAGCTGATAGATGTTCTCAAAAGCGAGGATATATGCTATTCGGAACAAATGCTTTTGTCAATGTTTACAGGTATGCGTATGGGTGAAATCAACGCTTTAGAAGTCAAAGATATTAACTTTAATGACCGTACAATAAAGATTTGTAAGACTGTCAGCAGAGGTCTTAACGGCAAAACATATATAAGCGGCTCAACAAAGACTAAAGCAGGTATGCGTACAATCTATTTTAATGATGATATGGCTGATTTTTTAAAACAGTGTATCGGAGATAAAAAAGACGGTCTTATATTTGCTTCAAGTGTGGATAAACTTGTCACAACTAATCAGGTAAATTATCAATACGCAAACACGCTGAAAAAGTATAATATACTTGATAAGAGTGTTTACGGAAAGGTTGATTTACATTCACTTCGTCACACATATGCAACAAGATGTATCGAATCAGGTATGCCTGCAAAGGTACTGCAAAATCTTCTCGGTCATACCGACATAAGAATTACACTTGATACATACTGTGATGTGTTTCAAAAATACAGTAGTGAAAATCTTGCTATTGCCGATTCTTATATGAAGAAGAATAACATAACAATAGTATGACGATACCAAAAACTTACTGTCAAACTTGCTGTCATATGCCGTTTGTTCAGTATTCAAGCCACTTGTCACGGTCGCCCGCACCAGTATGAGTGTTCATAACGGATTTATGTTATGGACACTCATTCTTTTATTCAATTTCATCCGGTTTGTATGTGGTGAGCAGGTTTTGTGCCTGCTCACCTTTTGTCTTATGCGGATTTCACTGTGGGAATATACTCCACATCTACGCCCTTCCGGGTGTTGGCTTTGTAGTTTTCGTCATCTGATGACGGTAGTTCTAAGTAACCGACAAAACGATAATAGATGACGATATGTTGAGTGTAGTTCTTTTTGCCGCCTTCTTTTTCGTACACATCAATGTGGTCAATAAGTTCCCGGAGCATTGGTGCGGTTAAGGATTCCATCTCCATAAACTTTCTGACAGCTTTAAGAAAGTCATCTTTGTTTTGCTCCATTTCACTGATTTTGGCAAGGCGCTCCTTGTACTCAAAAATCTTTGTTTTCAGTTCAAGACGTTCAACCTCGTATTTATGGGATAGCTCCATATACATCTCATCGCTCAACTTGCCCGATACATTGTCCTCATAGGTTTTGGCGAAAAGCGAAGTGAGCATTTCAGTTCTGGCGGTTACCCGATTTAGCTCTGTTTCCAAGGTTTTCTGCTCCGCCAACATATCGGCATTGGTTTTTTCGGCGAGGAGCTTTGCAAATTCTTCCTCGTGGGATTCCAAATACTTTGCTAATCTCTTTAATTCAAGCATAACGATCTGCTCGATAGCGTCGGCACGGATATAATGGCGGGTTTCGCAATTCCCACGGGTATCCTTCTTATAGTTGGAACAGCTGAAATAATGGATTTCCTTGTTGGTAGTATTCGTGTGATACCATAACTTGCTGCCGCAATCGGCACAGTAAAGAAAATCGCAAAACATATTCTTCTCGCCGTTTTCCTGTTTAGGAGCACGGCGCTTTGTCTTTACGACAAGCATCTGCACCAGCTCAAAATCATCACGGCTGATAATCGGCTCATGAACATCCTTGAAAATAACCCAGTTTTCTTTAGGATTGTCGTAGCGTTTCTTATTCTTGTATGATTTGGAATACGTCTTGAAGTTGATGATATCGCCGCAATACTCCTGCTGGGTAAGAATCTTTGTAACGGTAGTTTTGCACCATTTATATTTGTTAGGCTGTGTGACCTTACCGCCTTTACGAATACCCTTTTCTTGCCAATACGCTATAGGAATCAGCACCTTGCGCTCCTGCAATATACGGGCAATCGTTTCGTTGCTCTTACCTTCAAGCGCCATTTTGAAGATGTCACGAACGACCTGTGCCGCTTCGGGATCAATAACCCACTTCTTAGGATTATCGGGAGATTTGATATATCCATATGGCGGCGGAGCTAACGGCTCGCCTGTGCTACCCCTGATACGATAGGATGATCGACATTTTTTGCTAATGTCCCTCGCATAAAACTCGTTCAACACATTTTTGAACGGCGCAATTTCACTTTCACCTTCGTCGCTGTCGATATTGTCGTTAACGGCGATGAACCGAACATCTCTGTCGGGAAAATAGGTGTCCATATAATATCCGACCATATCGTATCGACTGCCAAGACGGGACAGATCTTTGACTATTACCGTTGAAATATATCCGAGGTCAATGTCCTCAATCATTTTCTGAAAGCCGGGACGCTCGAAATTTGTACCTGTATAGCCATCGTCAACATAATATCGGGTATTGCTAAGTCCATTTTCCTTTGCAAATCGTTTTAATAGCTTCTTCTGATTGGCAACCGAGTTGCTGTCGCCTTCCACGCCGCCATCACGAGAAAGGCGGCAGTACAAGGCGGTAATGCCTGCCTTATCCTGTTTCTTCTTCGACTGCAATGTTATCCTCCTTTCCGACAGCCGAACACACATTTTCTGCTGCCATAGTATCATTTTCCTCGGTGACTATCAAATGTGCGAAATCACTTGTGAGGATTCTTTTTACACAGGTTGGAAAAGAGGTGTTGTCCTCTTTCCGTCCTGTATGCTTGAACGCCGCTGAAACAATGTAGGTAGCGCCGTTGACCTTGTATTCTTGCTCTTCGCCGTAAAGCGACTGTATAATGCTCATTATCGTTCCTCCCTGTTGCGCTGCCTGCGCCTATAATCGTCCTGCGCTAATTTGAGTAAGCGCTTGTAAATATCCTGTGGTGTGTATTTCTTCGGGAAATACTTGCTTAGTTCATCGAGCTGGAAACTGATTTTCTCACGCTGATTCGGTTTTTCCTCAGATATGATTTTTGATATGGTATCGCTGTCAAGTTTGCCTGACTGAGAGAGCTTTTTCATTTGGATTGCCTGTGAGAGCGAGGGCGTTTTGTCCACCAACTCTATTGTTTCAAACAAATCCTGCTGTTCGTATTCGGTTAGATAGGATAGCTCCACGCCTACAGAAAATGCAATACGCTGTTCATCGACCATTTTGAGAATATCGGGGATAAGCTTAGTCAGACGGATATATCTTCTGACTTGCTCCCGACTTTCTCCGTTTTGTTCACCGACAATCTCGCTTGTGCGAAACTTTGTCCCAACTTGGGACGAAGTTAAGTCGGTGCGCTTGCCCTGACGTTTCAGAGCGTCATATTTCAATTTGTAAGCAAACGCCTTTTCCGACGGCAGAAGATGCTCACGGTGGAGATTGCTGTCCACCAACATAATCGCCGCTTCGTCACGGCTGACGGGACGAATAAAGGCAGGGACTTCTGTGAGCCCTGCCTTCTGTGCCGCACGGAAACGGCGGTGTCCGGATATGATTTCATACTCATCTGTTGTACCTTCAAGCGGTCGAACGATTAGCGGCGTCATTATGCCTTGCTGTTGAACGCTCTCGATGAGGTTGTTCATCTCGTCGTTGTCGAGCACCTGATACGGGTGGTCTCTGAATCCGTGTAATTTGTTGATTGATATATTGGTTATCGTTCATAACTCCTTTGTTTCGTTTTATTTTGGTGATAATATTTGTACTTGTATCTGCCTTGCTCCAGCTGCTTTTCCTGTTCGATCAAAGCACGGAGTCGAGGCACTTTGTTTTCAATGCGCCCGCAGATAATGAGCTGCTTGTGCAAGGGTGTCAGCTTCTTTGTGATTTCTCTGCATTGTTCTTTTAGAGAATAATCTTCTTCGGGTGTTTTCGCTCTGCGGATTCGGTTGCGGATATGCTGCCGCTCGGTTTCATAGGTTTTGATTTGCTCGGCGATTTCCTTTCGGCAAGATACAAAATCCTCTGCGCATTCCACATTATGGTCACGGAGAAAATGGTATTCCTCAAGCGTTCGGTCGAGATTCTGTATTTCCAATCTCAATTCGGGAGATACGGGACGGTAATCACGCTTTTGGACGTTGTTGCCTGAGATGAGTTTTGCGATAGTGATGATAAGCTCAAACAGCGCCGTGATAACATCAGGCTCTGTTCTTTTCTCAAAATCTCTGATTCTCACTATCAGCGGTTGGCGCTGATAATACGATTTCGGTGTATAGAAATCCACAAAGTATTTATCCTCACGCTGAGATTGAAGCCGCCTAAGTATCGCTTCTCTGGTGTAATCCTTGCCGAGACTGCTTAATCTGACAGGTTTCCGCCAGTCTGGAGCGATCACTGACGGATGCTGATATTTGAAATTCCGCACAAACTGATAGCCGAGCGAGCGAAGATAAAATTCAAAATCAAACGGTTTGATCGTACAGGCTAAGGCTTCATCAATATCGTGCCGCAGCATATCTTTGTGTGGTACTCGTCCGCTCTTGCGTACCCAATATGCCTTGTCGCCGCCGTAGAACGGAGCGTTTTCTATTACAGATTTTCCATATTCACGACAGATCTCGTCGGAAATCTCACGCAGCTTGTAATGGTCGGAAATGTGATTTTCAAACTTCCGTCCGGTGCGGAACGATACACTATTTACGACGATATGATTGTGTAGGTTTGCCGTATTCAGATGTGTCGTCACAACTATCTCATAGTCATCGCCCCACATACGACGTGCGGTTTCAATGCCGATACGGTGTGCTTCTTCGGGTGTGACCTCTCCTGACTGAAAGCTCTGATAACCGTGATACGCCACATTTCCGCCGAGTTTACCGAAACGCCGCTTTGTGGTCATCATCTGCTCATAGGCTTGCTTCTTCGTGCAGTTGATACCGCTGACGTACATTGTCTGGTCGGTTTTGTCACTGTTCTCAACGTAATTGAGTGTAGCGGCTAAATCGTCATCAAGAAATCTTCTGTCTGTTGTCTTATCGGGATTCTGAGCGTAGTTGATAACATCCTTTAACCGTCCTTTGACGGGCCAGAAGCCTGTTGTTGCCACGTCATCATCTCCTTGCGAATCTGTGCCATTGTGGATTTCTCCGGCAGAAGTAGGCGCTGTTGAATTTCGTCTACGACTTCAAGCAGCTTTCGTTCGGTTTCAGGTGATACCTTATCGGCAACCTCGTCACACAAACGGCAGAACGTTTGGTAGAAATCAAAAAAGACATCAGGTTGCACCGTCCTCGGCGCATAGCCCAATGTCCTTTGTCTGATATATTCGGATTGAGATAAGCCGCAGTTCTCGGCGAGCCGGGCTATCTTCTTTTTCTCGGACTGCGTAACTCGCAGCTCGATTCTTGCATTTATATCGTTCAAAAATATACCTTCTTTCTTCGGGTGTTAGGGTTTCCCTAAAGATTTACAACAGCTTTGGAGCTGTTGTATTTGGAATTTGCCGTACAAATTCCCTGCTTGCTATAGTATAAGACACAGCCATGGAGTGTTAATTCCAACCGTTCTTCTGTGCCTTATGCTGTTGATTAAAATACTATCTTGATATGACGGCATTTTGCCGTCAATTTTAATATCGGTCTTGAAATTTGCCGTCATCGTGCCGTCAATCAAATAGTTTGAGGTCGTCCAAAATATCCTGCTCGGCTTCCGCCTGTTGATCTGCACTTAAAGCAGGATTTACAGCCTGCGGAGCGAAGTTTGCTTCTGCAAAGCAAGCCCGCATTTCCTCACGAATGATATTTCGGATATCCTCCTCGTGCTGTTCACGGGTGATCGACTGCAAATCCACATAGTCTGCGATCGCATCTAACACAAACTGATTGCGGGATTGATACTTCTTCACATCCAGCGTCTGCATATACTCTGCAAGATAACGCTCTCGGGCGTCGGTTAGGTCAAAGCGTACTGTCATTTTATACACGTCCTTCATTCTTCGCCTCGGCTCTCAGATAAACGTCTGCAAGATATTCATAGCCTTTAGCTGCGGCACAGATGTCGTTAATGAACTTTACACGGTCGAGATTGCCGTGATAAAAATTCTTGATCAGACAACCGCCACCGCCGCAGACGCAGAGCGTCATCGTACTTTCATCATAGCCGTGCTCACGCAAGCGACGGAAGATCTCAGCGACATATTCCTCGGCAATAGCGGTGATGATCTCCAAATCGGAAGCAAGAATATCTGCCGTGCCTGTCTGCAACACCTCGTCGATGATATAGTCGTTCAGCTCTCGGCGTGTCTTGCGCATAAAGACTTCACGAATAGCGAGGGTGCATTGATAAGTGCCGAACTTCTCGGTGAACATCTTACCGCTTTGCGGCTTGCCGTTGACAAGATAAAGTGTGTTCATCGTACCGTTACCGATATCGGCTACCATACTCAATCCTTTGAGCGTAGACTTGATAGGTACAACCGCAGAATAACCCAGCGGATAGATTTTTACATCACAAATTCGGATATGATAATCTACATTCCGAAAAGTGAACGCTACCTCTTTGCTCTTTGACAGATAAGCGGCAAAATCCGCTTTCTGTCCGCTTGTCCAAGTTAAAGGCAAGCCTGCGGCAATAATCACATCCGCTTCGGTCAGCCCTTTGTCCGAAAGCTCGGTTGAGATAGCAGCGAGTGTGAGGACATAGTAATCCTCATCATTCTGCTTTTCGGGCAGAAACTCTTTGTGTCCTTCGCCTATCAGATAATACTTGCCGTTGTAGGTTAGCATATCCTTTGTGAACAGCGGTTCGCTGTCGTGGGCAGTGATACCCGTCTTGAAACAATGGTTAGCGGTTTTGATGTTGCCGTAACCGTGGTCGATACCGATAATCTTAAAATTATTTAGTGTTTTCATAAAATCATCCTTTCAGTTTTTCGTTGTAGGCGAGTATGTCGCCGTAGAGTTTTGGAAAAGCAGGCAATATGCATTTCAAAAGATAGTTGCAGTAAATGCCGTACTTGCTGATCAGCTGCACGCAGCTGTGTTCTTCGCCGTAGTCGAGTAACAGGCAGTTGTCGTCAATGCAGTTGCAGCACGAATGACGGACAATGCGGTTTACTCTGTCGGACAGCTCTTCGGTAATTTTCAGCACCATAGCTTGTTCCTCCTTTCGTGTATTTTGGAGGGCTTTTCGTCCCTCTACTGTATTAAATACACGAAAATCCGAAAACTTAGGGTTTTAAGAAAACATAGTGAAAATCAAAAAGAAAACACTAAAAAACGGCTTGAATACTGAACGATCAGAATTCAAGCCGATAATTTAATATTACGGAAAACAATAATTCAAAATTTTTTCAAAAATTTCTTCTAAAGCGGAGCAAAGGGAGTTTTATGGGACACCTGTTTTGGTAGACTTGATAGTGAGGAGGTGTTGATTTTGGAAAAAATCAGCTTTTTCAGCGCCGATTTTCGTGACGGAAGAATACGGATCAGCAACAAAATTTACCCTGCCGGTACGTTCGCTACGCACCTTTTGAATCAATACTATAAGGACGATACGGCGGCTCGGTTGGCTGTATACAAACAATACAGCTGGCATTTATACGATACGATCTCTGCCGGTTATCTTGATAACAATGATGTTTTACGATCTGGGTGGGAGATCCACCAAATCTTAAAAACCTTGCCTAAACTACAACCGTTCACTAAGCTGGATGTTGAAGCAGAGTGTATTAGAATAGCTGAACTTTTCACAGAGAACAACGCTGACTTTATCCGAGAGTATTTCAATGCAAAGGCTCAAATATTAGCTATGGGAATCAATAAATCTGCTTTGGATTTGCTCCCGATTGGAATAGATAAAGTTCAGCAAAAAACAGCGGACAACCTACTTAATGATATGATGACAACACTGGCTTTCTATGATCGTATCAGCAACGATATGAGAGAAGCATTTGAGGGCTTAACCGAGTTCTGCGACAGGCTTAATGAAGCAGAACGCTTCGATGAGGCACACCTATTACCTATTGCGCTGGACATATTCGGCAATGAAAAACTTGATGTAACATCCGAGTATGTCGCTATGCGCAAGACAGCAAAGAGCAAAACGATGGTTACAGCGAGAAGAATGTATTTTGATAATTACTATAGCTTTGTGCTGACGGATTTTTTTGAGGGCTTGTACTACGGTCATTATCCGAGAAGGTGTCCGATCTGCAAGCGCTATTTCCTGATGACTTCTGCAAGGCGGCAGGTGTATTGCAACGGTATTGCGTCCTATATGCTGAAAGGAAAAACAATTACCTGCCGAAAATATGCGGCGAGGATGAAGGAAAAGGAGCTTTCCGAAGGTAACCCTATCAATCCTATTTACAAAAGCCGCTGCTCTGGGATTCGTGTGGAACAAAAAAGAAGCACCATCACAGCAGAGTTTGCTGCAATGGCGCTGAAGGTTGCTAAAGAGTATTGGCAGAAAGCAAAGTTTGACGACGGTTACGCTAACGGTCAATTCAGAACAGATATGAAACGTGAGAATTTGTATAGAGAAACGGACAGGAGAATCAAGCAAAAGTGAGCCATATCGAGAAAAAAGAATTTGAAATATACCGCATTACTCCGCCACCGCCTAAATGGGAGTTGCAGGAGTATATTCGGTTATTTGTTGAAACAGGGAACGACAAATATTTCTATTGGTTTCTGCACTACTATGAGCCGCAGATGAATTATTTGGCAAAGGAATATAGGAAAACATACAAAATGGAAGAGCATTTCGCTGATATAAAGCAGGCGATGGCGTATGGCTTGTGTAAAGCTTTGGTAAACTACGATATATCCAAATCGCCGTTTTTCCCATACGCCAATAGGTATATGGAGCGTGAGGCGCATAACTATATTCGTACAATGCGGACGGGCTATTCCGTGCAAAGTGAATTTGAATATGCCCGGCTTCGCAAAGCTATGGCAATTTACAAGGATTTAGGCGGTGAGTTTACAGAGGAAACCATCGCACAGGTCGCAACGCAAATCGGTGAAAGCTATGAGAAAACGAAGTCAATCATCGAGGGCGGTATTCTCACCGAAAACTATACGGATGTTCAGAGTAATGATGAGGACGACGCAGGAACGACCGACTTTCTTCTGCCGGATTCCTTGCTCAATCCCGAAAGCATATATTTCAAGCAGGAGCTTTATGATAAGCTGTATGAAGCCTATGACAGCTTGGAATACACAGAAAAAATAATGCTCGCCCAGCACCTCGGCTTTTGCCCTGAGTGTTTCAGTAATCACTATGCCGACAAAACCGATTTAGACGAAAATGGCAAACCGAAGAAAAAGCTCATCAAACCGCTGCCTTATACCGACATCGCCACCGATCACGGATTTAGCGATGCCGATACTGCAAAGAGAGTTTGTAGAACAGCCTTTAAAAAAATCAAATTTCTTATATGAAAATCATCAAATTTGATTGAGCTTTGCAAAGATTTATGCTATAATTTTCATATATTTATATGAGTTTTCTATCAAGGGGGTTGTAATTATGGCTGTTAGTTATAAAAAGCTTTGGAAATTGCTCATTGATAAAGATATAAAAAAAAGCGATCTTGAGCGTGAAGCAAAAATCACTCATTATTCATTGAGTAAGCTTTCACAGGGCAAGGATGTTTCTACTGAAGTCTTAGGCAAAATTTGCGAAACGCTGGATTGCACGATAGACGACATTATGGAGTTCGTACCGGAAGAAAAATAAAAGTTTCAACACAAAGAATCACCTAACTTTGGTACGATAAAAAGGAGTTAAAAAATGAACAAACAGCAATTAGCGTCATTAATTTGGGATACCTGCAACGATATGCGTGGATCAATTTCTGCCGTTGAGTACAAGGATATTATATTAGGTTTTATCTTCTACCGTTTTGTTTCCGAAAATGAAGTTTCTTACCTAAAGAAACAGGATTGGACTATGGAGATAATGGCAGAGGAACTGACGGAAGAAGATAGTGAAACCGTTCAGCAGTGCAAAGGTCACCTTGGATATTTTATTGCCTATAAAAACCTTTTCTCTACTTGGAAGGATCACACAGCAACTTTTACGGTGTCTGATGTAACTGACGCCCTAAATGCATTTGTCAGAAATATTGGCAGCAATCCCGATCATCAAAAGCTTTTCAATGAGATTTTCAAATCCTTGCGTGAAAAACTGAGCAAAATGGGATCCATCAGCAATCAGACTTCTCATATCAAGAACATCATAAAGATAGTCAGCCGTATTCCTATGGACGAAAATCAGGGCTACGATGTACTCGGATTTATTTATGAGTTCCTGCTGAAGAACTTTGCGTCCAACAGTAAGAAGGACGGAGAATTTTACACGCCGCACGAGATTTCGATATTGATGTCTGAAATTGTAGCCCATCATTTGCGTGACCGTGAGCAAATTAATATTCTCGATCCAACCAGCGGATCAGGTTCTCTGCTTATCAACATCGGTCAGAGTGTGCAAAAGTATTTGCAGGACAGCGGCAATATCACTTATTATGCGCAGGAGAAGAGTCCGGAAACCTTCAACCTGACGCGAATGAATCTTGTTATGCGCGGTATCAATCCGTCCAATATCAAGGTGCGTCGTGGTAATACATTAGCGAACGACTGGCCATATTTTGATGATAATGATGAAAACAGCTACGAGTATGTCCCTGTTGATTGTGTAGTTTCTAATCCGCCGTATTCACATAAATGGGATGCAGATAACTACACAAACGATCCTCGTTACAAAGAATACGGTATCGCTCCTGCTTCAAAGGCTGATTACGCTTTTCTATTGCACGATTTATACCACCTAAAAGATAACGGCATTATGTGTATCGTTATGCCTCACGGCGTTTTGTTCAGAGGTGGTTCCGAAAAAGACATCCGCACTCAGTTGGTAGAAAACAATAATATAGAAACTATTATCGGACTTCCTTCAAACTGCTTTTACGGCACCGGTATATCAACCATTATTATGGTACTGAAAAAGCACCGTGAAGCCAGTGATATTTTAATTGTTGACGCTTCAAAGGAGTTCTTTAAGGACGGCAACAAAAACCGCCTGTCCGGTCATCATATCAAAAAGATAGTTGACGCTGTTTTGAACAGAGAGAACATTCCGCATTTTGCTTCTCTTGTTTCTAAACAAACGATTAAAGATAACGACTACAACCTCAACATCCCCCGATATGTTGAATCAGAGAAAAAAGTTCCTGTTGATTTACACGCAACCGTATTTGGCGGAATCCCGAATTATGAGGTTGAGCATCTCAAAAAATATTGGGAAGCTTTTCCGTCACTATGCGATGAGCTGTTTACACGCATTAATGAACACACCTCAGAATTATCCTGCGATTCAGTTATTGATGCTATCAAACAAAATGCTGATGTTATTGCATTTGAAGCGAATTACAAAGAAGCTTTCCAAGCGCTTGAAGATCAGCTCTATGAGCTTTTGATCGACAATCAGGTAAAAAACGTTGCTGCTCTGAAAGAAGAAATCACCAATCGTATTTTTGAACTATGTCAGCAGTTTGACATTGTGGACAAGTATCTTGTATATAAAGCCTTTGACGATGTTTGGAAACAAATCAGCCTTGATTTGGAAGCAATCCGCTTGCAGGGATTTGACGCTGCACGTAGTGTAGAAGATATTGAAGTATATGATAAGAATGAGAAAAAGGCTGTCAAAAAAGGAGAAGAAGGCAGAGTTATACCCTTCGCTTTAATTCAAAAACATCTATTTACTGATGAATTCACACAAATGGATGGTTTGAATAAAGATCTGTCCGGCGCAACATCGGAATATGAATCTTTCTGGGAAGGGTTGGACGATGAGCTCAAGGAAGAACTGAAAAAGAAAGATGACGGTGATGAGCAGTCTGAAGCAAAGCTTGATACAAAGCAGCTAAAAGCAAAGTATCAGGAGGTTTTGGCAACGCTATCAAATGATACAACGAAGATGTACGTGGAATACGCTGCGCTGAAACCAAAACAGAAAGTGGAGTTTCAGGAAAGGCATCCGGAACTCGTTTGGCCCGATGAAACGGAAAAAGTCAAAAACGGCACCTATAAACAATCGGCGATTAATGCGATTGTTGAGCAAATCAAAAACGACATTGAAATCGACGAGGAAGAAGATGATTATAAGATCCGTCATTTGTACCTCCTCGGTCAGCAGATTTCTGCTCTGAAAAAACAAATCAAAGCACTTAAAACCGACCTCGATATCAAGGCACGAGAAGCGATTGTAAAGCTGTCGGACGATAAAATCAAGATGCTGTTGAAAGAAAAGTGGCTGACGCCTGCAATGGAAAACATCAACGCCATTCCGAACGCTATTATCTCCAATTTGAACCGTTCCGTGAATGATATTATAACCAAATACGATAATCCAATTCTTACCCTTGATACCGATATAGCAAAGACCGAGGAATCATTATCCGTTATGCTTAACGACTTAACAGGTGATGCTTTTGATATGGCGGCAGTTCAGCAATTCAAAACACTGTTGGGAGGAAAAGAAAATGAATAAAACTCCGGCAGTTAGATTTATAGGATTTGCAGAAGATTGGGAACAGCGTAAGTTGGGTGATTTAGGAACAATTACGACTGGTAGCACCCCATCAACAGCTATTCCCGACTATTACTCAGATGATGGAATCGTATGGGTCACTCCAACTGATATATGCGAAAACATCACATTTGAAAGTGCAAGGAAATTGAGTGACTTAGGGCAACAAGTCGGTCGTGTTGTTCCGAAAAACACCATACTTGTAACCTGCATTGCGAGTATCGGAAAGAACACAATGCTTGGAAATACAGGCAGTTTCAATCAACAGATTAACGGATTAACCCCGAATGAGAACGAGTGTGACCCTTATTTTCTTTTAACAGAAAGTGCGTTGTGGTCTGCAAAAATGAAAAGCTCCGCAGCTGCCGGAACAATGCAAATCGTGAATCGAACAGAGTTTTCTGAATTAAAGACTTGGCTTCCAAGTCTGATTGAACAGAAAGCCATCAGTGACTTCTTTCGCCAACTCGACCACCTTATCACCCTTCATCAGCGTAAGTATGACAAATTGACCAATGTCAAAAAATCAATGCTTGAAAAAATGTTCCCGAAAAATGGCTCAAATGTACCGGAAATTCGTTTTAAGGGATTTACTGACGCTTGGGAACAGCGTAAGTTGGGTGAAGTTGGAAAAACTTATTCAGGATTGTCTGGAAAAACGAAGGATGATTTTGGGCATGGAGAGGCAAAGTTTGTAACGTATATGAATGTGTTTTCAAATTCCGTATGTTTGCCAAATATGACCGAGGCAGTTGAAATTGATGATAAACAAAACAAAGTTCTTTTCGGAGATGTGCTTTTTACCACTTCCTCTGAAACACCAGAGGAAGTCGGAATGTCCTCTGTTTGGCTTGAAAATGCTGAGAATATCTACTTAAATAGCTTTTGCTTTGGATATAGACCAACGAAAGAATTTAATCCATATTATCTTGCTTATATGTTGCGTTCTCCATCAATAAGAGAGAAGATTACTTTTTTGGCACAAGGCATTTCAAGATACAATATTTCAAAAAATAAAATGATGGATATTGAAATTCCTATACCATCGATAGTAGAACAAAAGCAGATTGGTGAGCATTTTAGAACTCTCGACTCCCTTATCACTCTTCATCATCGCAAACTTGAAAAACTAGAACAAATAAAACAAGCAATGCTTCACAAAATGTTCGTATAAGAAGCGGAGGCAACTATGTCATACAAAAACGAAACAGAATTTGAAAACGCCTTGATTGCCAAGCTGACGCAACTCGACAATCAGTGGTCAAGAGAGATTCTGGAATACAAAACCGAAGAAGAGCTGATTGAAAACTGGGCAAAAATTTTGTTCAGCAATAACAATACAACCGATAAGCTCAACGGCTGTCCTCTGACCAAAACGGAAATGGGACAAATCATATCCCAAATCAACGGCGAAACTCCCTTTGCCATCAATCGCCGATTAAACGGCAGATATATTTCTATCATCCGTGATAACTCCAAGGATACACAGCACGTTGGAAAACGTGTGGATCTGTTCCTCTTTGACAAGGATGAGATTGCCGCAGGAAGAAGCGTATACCAGATAGCTCGCCAGCCAAAGCTCCCCATCTCGTCAGAAATTCTCGGCAACCGCAGAGGCGATTTGATGCTATTAATCAACGGTATGCCGCTGTATCATATTGAACTGAAAAACAATCCTGTGCCTGTTGAACAGGCGTGTAATCAAATCAGCAAATATATGCAGCACGGCGTATTTACCGGCTTCTTTTCACTTGTTCAAGTGTTTGTCGCAATGACGCCGACCGAAACACTGTACTTTGCGAATCCCGGACGTGAAAGAGCTTTCAACTCCGACTACTATTTTCATTGGGGTGACTTCAACAATAAGCATATTGTCGACTGGGAAGAAGTTGCGGAAAAGTTCCTTTCTATTCCGATGGCGCACAGACTGATCGGTTACGGTACGATTGCGGACGGAACAGATAACATTCTCAAAGTAATGCGCAGTTATCAGTATCACGCTGCTTATAAAATCTATTCGCAGGTAGTCAAGCGAGTAGATTGGGATGATGACGGACAAAAGGGCGGCTATGTATACCACACTACCGGCAGCGGTAAAACAATGACGAGCTTTAAGTGCGCACAGCTGATAAAGTCCTCCGGTAAAGTTGACAAGATTGTTTTCCTGATGGATCGTGACGAGCTTTGGAAACAAACTTATGATAATTATCGAAACTTCTCGGACTGTGATGATATTGAAGATACCGCTAACACAAACAGCCTGCTCTCAAAGCTGGAGAACGACACACCCAATTTGCTGATTGTTACGTCTATTCAGAAGATGAGTAACCTGACAACCGTCAATCCTACTCCGAATGCGGCACGTATTGCAAAGGTGCAAAAGAAAAAACTGGTGTTTATCGTTGATGAAGCCCATCGTTCTACCTTCGGCACAATGCTCAGTGATATAAAGCTGACCTATCCGAGAGCAATGTTCTTTGGCTTTACAGGTACTCCTATTATGAAGAAGAACGCAGTTGACGGTATTACGACCGACGGCTTATTCGGCACGTGTCTGCACAAATATACAATCTTAGAAGGAATCAGAGATAAAAATGTTTTAGGGTTCAAGCCTTCAAAAGTCGTAACATTTGACGAGGAAGATTTCAGAGAAAAGGTTGCTCTGATGAAGCTCGGCAAAGATAGCGTCGAAGGTCTTAACGATGAAGAATTCAAAAAATATCACACTCTTGCTTCCCGAGATATGTACAAGGTGGAAGCAGACGTCAGCAACAGTCTGTATGCCGACGGAGATACCGGAAAAGAGCATCGCAAAAATGTGGTTCAGGATATTCTTAATAAATGGGAACGAATCAGCTTCCGTGGTAAATTCCACTATATTCTCGCTACATCCTCAATCCGTGAAGCGATTAAATACTATCGTTTATTAAAAGACAACGATAAAGATTTGTTTGTCACTGCTGTTTTTGATCCGCATACAGATAATACAAGCGATGATATCTTCAAGGATAAGGCAGTAGAAGAAATCCTCATTGATTACAATAACCATTTCAACTTCAAGTTTAGAGTCGGCGCTTATCGTCGATTCAAGGATGATGTTTGCTCTCGTCTTGCGCACAAAGAACCTTACAAGGATATTGATACAAGAAGAGAGGAAGCGGTTAATATTGTTATCGTTGTTAATCAGCTTCTTACCGGATTCGACTCGAAATGGATTAACACCTTGTACTTGGATAAAGTAATTGATTACGAGCAGTATATTCAGGCTGTTTCAAGAACAAATCGCCTTAACGGATATGAAAAGCAGTACGGAATTATCAAGTATTGCAGAAAGCCGTACACAATGGAGAAAAACGCAGAGGAAGCTCTGCGACTCTATGCGGAAGCTGGTTATCAAGATGTATATGTTCCGTCTTTAGGACAGAACATCATCGGAATGAATAACGATTATCAAAGCATCATCAAGCTGTTCGAGAGAAACGGTATTGAGAATTTCAGCAGACTTCCCGATAATCAGGGCGACATCAAGCTGTTTGCCGACTTGTTCAATAACATCAGCAACAATTATTATCGCTCTATTCCTCAGCTTTTTACTTGGACGAAGAGAACTTATATCACAGAGGATGCCGGAGAGGTAACGGTTGACCTCGATGAAAGAACATACGAAATTCTTCATCAAAGATACAGCGAAATACCGAGGACTGTTCAGCCCGGCGGCGATATGATTTATGACATCAAGGCTTTTCTTACCGAGGTATCATCAAATGAGATTAACCGTGCGTTTATGGAATCTCAGTTTGCCGAAGTATTGAAAGACCTTTCCAATGGTGCAAAGCCGGAAGAAATCAAAGCATTGCTCGATGATTTGAAATCCAGTTTTGCAGAATTGCCGGCAGAGGATCAGATTACTGCCGAAGCTATTTTGGAAGATATTTACTCCGGTGCGCTAAAAGATTTTGACGAAGGAAAAACTCTTGCTGAGTACATCGAGATTTATAAGAGAGATACACTGAAAGCAAATATCAAAGTATTCAGCGAGGCGTTTGGTTTTGATAAAGATAAGCTGGCAAGAATTATGGTTTTCCACCTAAAGGAAGAAAAGCTGTATGAAGGCGGACTTTTTGATCAGATAATGGAAACACTTGACCGTGCAAAAGCGAAGGAAACTATGGAAAAGCTGGAGGATTGCACCATCAGACCGCACCGTGTAGTCCAAAAAGCAGAAGGATATCTGAAGAAGTTTATCCTGTCCGGCGGGGATGTTAGCTTTATGGATTAAAAGCATAAAAACACCTAATAGAGCAAGGAGGTTAATCTTATGAAAGATGATTACACAACACTTGAAGACTTGGTTAGAACACAATATGCCAACGTTTTTTGGACTCACAAGATACAAGAAAAGCAAGCAGAGATATATGAATTTCGTCACAAGTTGTTTTCTTGGATTAATATAATCTCTGCGTCGCTTACTTCTGCTGGTATTATTTCAATTGTTTTTGTTGATCAGTTTTGGATAAAGTTAGTTTCTGCTATTGTGTCTTTTGTTACCACAACAATGAGTGCTTTATTAGCAACTTTTGATTATAAGAACTTGGCAAAATCGAATAAAACCGCAGCTACGAAACTCGTATGTTATAGAAATGAATTATTATCACTGCTTGGAAGAATAAGAATTAAAGAAAAAACCGCAAAAGAATTGTTTGATGAATTTGAAAATCTGCAAAGCAGTATACACGAAGCATATCAGGGCGCTCCAAATACAACTAATCGTGCAGTTGCAAAGGCAGGAAAAGCTATCAATGAAAGTAAAGATGGCACATACTCTGACGAAGAAATTGATAGACTTTTACCTGATACACTAAAGAGGAGGAATATAAAGTGAGCTATAACGTCAAAAAGCACGGAGAAGTTATTTCGACAGACATTAGAACAAGCATCTCAACTCGGTATAAAGCGGTCACTAAAGCAATTAACCGTGAATTTTGGGATTCTCAAAGTGACAAAGAACATAGTCTTTACGTTGGTTCCTATGGACGAGGAACAGCAATTAATACCAGTGATGTTGATATTCTTGTTGAATTACCTGAAGATGAATACAATCGCCATAACGTTTATAAGGGAAATGGGCAGTCCAGACTATTGCAAGCTGTAAGAGAAGCAATACTTAATACATATCCTCGTTCAGATGTACGAGCTGATGGACAGGTTGTTAAAATAGCTTTTTCCGATGGTATGAAATTTGAAATACTGCCTGCGTTTGTTACATACGGATGGAATGGTATAATTTATAAATATCCTGACACAAATATGGGTGGGAATTGGCGTTCAACTAATCCAAAAGCAGAGCAGGGTGCTATGCGTGATAAAAACAAATCAAGTAATGGGTTATTATTTGACACCTGTAAACATATGCGATATATTCGAGATAACTACTTTAAAAGTTACCATCTTTCCGGAATAGTTATTGATAGCTTTGTTTATGCTGCAATCAAGAACTGGAGATGGACAACACCAGAAGAATCTTCATCTGCTGCTGAACCAGGTGAGTACGAAAAATTGCTTTATGATTATTATTTGTATAATCTGCGATTCTCAAATACAATCAATGCTCCGGGAAGCAATGATTATGTAGATGTTTCAAGCAGTAAAGATTGCTTAGAAAAAGTTTTATTGAAAATGTGTAAATAGAATCGCGACGCTCAATAGATGGGTGATTTATCGGATACGGAAGGATAATTTGTTATGACAAAAGCAATCAAGAAAGATACCATTCACGCCGGTGGAATTGACATTGGTATTTACACAACAGATTTCAAAAATGAATATATATCACTCACAGATATAGCGAAATACAGAAGTATTCAACCTTCGATTACCATTATGTTAAACGTCGTGCTGTTTGGCAAAACTGCACGATTTAGCTGCACGTCAGTTGAATGTATTAGATTCGGTGAATTTGGAGGATTTGCCGCAGTTGCCAGATATTAAAAAAGAATAGTAAACCATTATTAGCAAGAAAAAGGCTGATGTAATCTCTTATTGGACTACATCAGCCTACGTGTTAGCTATAGATTATTTCAGCGTTCACAACTTCTCTCGCTCGTTGGACGGCGTTATTCATCTTGCGAACCCACAGCATTTGATTGGTGGCTTTGAGTTGTTCGGTGCAGCCTTCTTCTTTGGCGAAAGATTGCACGAGCTCGTTGTATATCTTCTGTGCCTGTTCGTCAATGTCGGCAAGGTATTCATTCAGTTTGCATTTTGTGAGCATATTGGTATATAAAATCGGGCGGCATCGTTTGATATAGCGAAGGTGTTGTTGTCCCCATAAACCGATAGGTCGTTTATCCTGTTCGGGAAGCGTTAAATTGGGAAGTAAATAATCTCCCTGCTGTGTGTATGTAATCTCCATTATCAGACCTCCTTGACCTTGACTTTCTTGACTTTGGCTTTTGTAAGCTTGATTAGCAGCTCGTCGATGATATCGGTGTACTTGCCCTGTGTTATAAGGTCATTCCTCAAATCAATCAAGCTGTTGATAACCGTGCGCCGTTCATTGGGTGTTAAATACAGGTGGTATTTTGGATTTCTAATTCGCTGTCCTCCTTTAAAAAATCTTCATACGGCGTATCATTGTTCACAAAGGTATCAAGGATAAGCCTTGTGCCTAATCTGAAACCAACCATAAAGCTGTCGAGTTCCGACTGAGCTAAAATACTATTAGAAGTGTTGATGAATGAAAGAAATGCTTTCTTTTCATCACCGGTCAGCTTTTCGGTCAGGAGTGCTTCACTTTCTGAGAGAATAGTAATCTGCTTTTTCAGATAGCTGCCGTTCTTAAAACCTCGTGCCTGCGGATCAATATTGCCGTAGTATAACTCTTTAATAATGTTTTTCATCTGTAATTTCTCCGATTACGTTATTATTGTACGGAGAAATTGAATAAATCACAAATGTGCGAGCGAGAAATGTGTGCAACTACCGATAAAACCTGAATTTTTCATAAATCCGTTATGAACACTCGTACCAAACAACAAAGGGTATCAATACAAAACAGTATTGATACCCTTTGTTCTTATATTCAGCAAATGAACATCTTGTCTTTAATTATGTATAGTTTTGCAATTAATAACAAAACAGTCAAAGCAAAAACTTTAACTGACTGTTTGTGTTAAAACTACTTAAAAAGGCAGAATACAAAATATGATAAAATAAATACCGTATTTGTATATTTTACTCCGCTATTTCTTCTGATTCATCTCGGTAATTTCCAAATTTAAAAACAAACCTGATTTCGGAACAATTTGTATTAAAACTTACCAAACATTCGGCATCAATATCATTGTAAAGCGAATAATCTAAAAACAGTTCGTTAAAGTCAACATTATCGTAAAAATCAGCATTTATATTTTTTGCGTCAAAATACTTTCCGAGCCCTTTAGCAAAACTGTCGCTGATATTGTCGTTTTTATTAAACAACGCTTTTGAATTTACAGAGCTTATATTTAAATTAAATATCATATGCGACTCATCGTCCATAACAAAACTGATCATCCAAGTCCCATTCCGGCACCACCCTGTTTTCTTGCTCTTGAAATTAAATAGACAATAAGCTTTATATTTTATAAATATACCATAAATTTAAACGGTATAATATATTTTATATGTAAATATTGCAATAATATAAATTAAATGCTATAATATCAAAAGTAATCATAAAGGAGGAGAATATGAAAAAATCATTCAAATGTATATCATTAATGCTTTCTTCATTGCTCATTCTCGGCTGCGGTTCTACTGCGTTTTCTGCCGCCACTGTTGAAGATAACGAATCTGTTAAAGCTATTTACGAAAAGATTGAGGAAGGCAGAACCGTTTTATACGACGAAAACAACAACGAAATTCCTGTTGAAAAACTTAATAACGATACTGAAAATATAAACAAAAAACTTCCGCAAAAATATGACTTGCGAGATTACGGCAGAGTATCTAAGGTTAAAAATCAGGGTTCCGAGGGATATTGCTGGGCATTTGCATCTGTAGCATCAATGGAATCGAGTATTCTCTCGCAAAATGACCTAAAAAGCAAGCTCGGAGAAAATCCGCAAGACACTATTGACTTATCAGAGGCAGGACAAACCTGGTACATACATTCAGGCATAGTTGACAAGTCATCTCCTTTTTACGGCGATTACATAAACGATTCGTCAAAAGGCAGTAACGGAGGCACTTCCGATACTCTTGCCATCTCGCTTAACTCGGGGTTTGGTACATATCCGCAAAGTCTTTGCCCTTACAATGAAGTGAAGAAAGGCTTTTCAGAAACCCTTAGATATTATTCAGACTACAGACTCAAGGACTACAGTGAAATAAGCAATAACAAAGATACTTTAAAATCAAAGATTGTGTCAAACGGTGCCGTTACCGTTTACTATCCAAGCATTACCGACTGCTATTCTTCCGATTACGCTAACTATTACAGCGATAATACCTGCATCGGAATCGGAGATTCGCATTTAATAGTCGTTGTCGGCTGGGACGATAATTACAGCAAAGATAATTTTACCGGTAAAGTCAAGCCTTCAAATGACGGTGCATGGCTTTGCAAAAACAGTTGGGGCGAGCATTACGGCAATGATGGTTACATTTGGATTTCTTACGATACAACCAATCTTGCTTTTTCTCAATATATAATGCAAGACAACAATGCTTATGACAACGAATATCAGAACTGCTTTGTCACTCAAGGGTACGGTTACAATTATGAAGGTGCAGCAAATGTATTTACCGCCCAATCCGACGAACAGTTAAAACAAATCAGTTTCAAAACGTTGGGTGCTTATGATTATACCGCCTCTGTTTATGCACTTAATGCTGATTTTGATAACCCAAAAGACGGCAGACTTCTCACTGCTTTCAGCGGGAAAATTGAGAATAACGGCGTACATTACATAGATGTAAAAGATGAAGTTTACCTTACATCGGGTGAAAAATTTTCGGTTGTAATTGAGTCAAACAACGATTCAAGCTATATGTCTTTTTCGAGTTCTTTACTTACAAATCAGAATTGCAAAGAAAATAATTCCTATATACTTAGCCATAACCAATGGAGTGATGCATATAATCAGCCTGATATTTCAAGGGCATATGCCTCTATAAAAGCTTTTACTTCCGATTTAGATAACAGTGAAGTTACAGAAAATCTAAAAAAGGCCGTTTCAGATGCCGAAAACATAGATAAAAGCAAAATCTCCTCCGAGAAATACGCAAATCTTCTGAATTATCAGATTGAAGCGTCAAAATCCCTTTTAAGCAATTCATCTTGCTCTGTTCAAGATATGAACAATGCTGTTATCCTTTTAAAATACTATGAAGAAAAAGCCGTTGACGCTCCTTATGAAATAAGCAGTATTGACGATTACTTTACGCTTATTGAAATTTGCAATAATTACGGCTATATTCCGGAAAAAATAAATCTAAATACCGACCTTGATTTCGCCGATTATGATAAAGAAGTACCACCGCTATGCAACAGCGACGGTTATTTCAGTTCTGTATTTTACGGAAACAACCATACAATCAAAAACATTAAAATCGGTTCAACCAAAAATGAATTGAACAATATCAGCGGATTCTTCGGTTCTTTGCAAGGTGCAAAAATATATGATTTAACAATAGAAAACGCAAATGTCGCACCTGCAAATGTTAGCGGTGTGCTTGGTGCTTACGCTAAATATGCCGCTATTTTAAACTGCACTGTAAAAAACAGCACTGTAAATTACAACTACTTTTCCGATACTCAATCATCGGGAGCAATATGCGGTGAAGCGTGGTACTCAAGCGTTTCATACTGCAATGTTGAGGGCAATACAATATACGGCAAATACGCAAGTGAATTTGCTTTTTCCGTACAATCAATTTACGGTTACTGCGCTCAAAAAAGCAACAAAGTTTATGCAACAAAATCATTGTCTGTATTTGATGAGGCAAACTCAAAGATGAGTAACCTCTCCTTTATTCCTGCTCCGGCAAACAGTGATATTTTTATTGAAATGCGGGACAATTATGTACGAGTTTCGTCATTACTGCATAGCGTAACAAGCTGCAGTTCAGATACGGTCAGCGTAGAAAAATCAGGTGATTATTATTACATTGATAAAAGCACTCTCAACGATGACGATTTTGTACTTGTGAACATCGATTATAAAGACAGTAACAATGATTACAATTATACGGTTGACCTAAGTGACAAGTCATTGATTCTTATTTCAATTAATTATACAGTGTCAGAAACTCTTGAAATCCCTTCCACCTATCTTGGACGACAGGTGAAAAATTTATCCTCATCTATATTTGTAACAACAGATACAAGCAATGTTAAAACCCTTATTTTACCCGATAGCCTTACAACTCTCGATAATACAAATATTAAACCGATTTACACTCTTGAAAATCTTGTGATCGGAAACGGAATTACAGAAATCCCCGACAGTTTTGCAAACTATATGAATAATCTTGAAAATGTAAAACTCGGTAACAATGTAACCAAAATCGGCAAAGATGCATTCTGTGGATGCGCAAGACTGACAGAGATAAAAATTCCCGACAGTGCAAAATACATAGACGATTATGCATTCATCGGTTGTTCTTTCAATAAAGTATTAATCGGCAAAAATGTTGAATACATAGGTGATGAAGCGTTTGGATATTTCGATTATATTTTATCAAACAAAGGAAATTCAAATATATTGAACCCATATTATGTAATCAACGGTTATTCCTCTACCGCAGCCGAAAAATACGCAAAAGAAAACGAAATTAAGTTTATAGACCTTAATAATCAACCCGCTGATACAGAACAGACTTATACATATATAAACGACCTTGTTGCAGGGGACATCAATCTTGACAATAAGATTGATGTAAACGATGTTACTCTTTTGCAAAACTATTCAGCCGGCAATGCTGAATTTAACGATTTTCAGTACAAAAATTCAGCTGTTACCCACTACATCACATCAATTACAATTAATAATGTAACCGAAATTCAGCGTTACCTTTCAGGATATATTGATACTCTTGAAATTTACAGCGTAGGTTAATTAAAAAATATATGCACCTGTAAGCCGCATGATTTACAGGTGCATTTTTTTACAATTAAGTAATACAATAAATTTCCGTAAAACACAAAACAGACCGCTGGCAAACGGTCTGTTCTGTATTGTGTGTTTTATGAAAATGAAGCCCGTTCGTAACAGGCACATTTCAACAATGTTACAGTAACTATATATAGTTACTACTTTAATATTATACCGAAAATCGCCATAAAATCAAGTGTTATTTGCTGTATTTGTAGGAATCGTAAGCCAAAAAGGCAAATTGCACATAATTTGCGAGTAAAGTTTGTTTATTAATTTTCGAGGCTTTTTTAAAGTTTGACCAAAACAAACAAATATTCTTTGATTTATGTCAGAGTTTTTAGATTTTTTAAAAACTGTACTTACAAAAGCAAAATAAAAAGCACCGTGTAAAAACGGTGCTTAAAATACTGATTATAGATTAGTCAGCTGTGTATGGGAGCAAAGCAAGGTGTCTTGCACGCTTAATTGCAACTGTAATTTCACGCTGATGTTTTGCACAAGTACCTGTTACACGGCGAGGAAGGATCTTACCTCTCTCTGACATATAACGACGAAGACGAGCGATGTCCTTATAATCAATGTGTTCAACCTTATCAACGCAGAAACCGCAAACCTTCTTGCGAGCTTTTCTACCACGGTTAATTGGTCTGTCAGCCATTGTGAGAACTCCTTTCAATGAATTATATTATAATTCAGTTAAATTTAAAATGGTAAATCATCATCAAGCGGCATATCCTGAAAATCTGAATTTGAACCGCTCTGATATGACTCAGCAGGAGACTGTGCCTGCTGGTATGGAGCCGAGCCGTAAGACTGGTTAGAGCCATAAGACTGTGCGCCATATGATTGATTGTTGCCGTAAGACTGATTATTGTATCCGTTAGCATTACTGTCACGGCGTTCGCCTGTGAAACTAACATTGTCTGCAACAATCTCTACTACATAACGGTTAGAACCGTCTTTTGCCTGGAACGAACGACTCTGGAGCTGTCCGTCAACAGCAATCATAGAACCCTTGCTGAAATATCTGCAAACAAATTCAGCAGTCTGACGCCAGCAAACAATATTGAAAAAATCCGCCTTGCGTTCTTCACCGCTCTTTACATATGAACGGTCAACCGCAATACTGAAAGATGTTACGCTGACACCGTTAGGGGTTGTCTTAAGTTCCGGATCGGCAGTTAATCTGCCCATTAAAACCACTCTGTTAAGCATTTTTAAGTTCCTTTCGTGTTCGAGGAATAACCCCTACAAAGGTTCATTCGTAAATTATTCTTCTTCTTTTTTGATGATGATTGAACGCATTACACCGTCTGTAATCTTGTAGATACGGTCGAGCTCTGCAGGGAACTCTGCTGTGCTTTCAAAATCAAAGAGAACATAGTAGCCTTCGCTCTCCTTGTTGATAAGGTAAGCAAGCTTTCTCTTGCCCCATTCGTCAACATTCTTTAAAGTGGCATTGTTTTCGATGAGAGCCTTGAATTTCTCTACTACCTTCTGAACGTTCTCTTCGCCGTTCTTAAGAGAAACTACCATTACTGTCTCGTAATTAGCTGTTACTGCCATTATATTGCACCTCCTTCTGGACATTATGGCGGCTTTCGCCGCAAGGATGTTATACTCTTTATATTGCATAACAAAATTATTATACCATTATTTTTGCTTTTGTCAATATTTGAAATCAAAAAATTCGGAAAAAATCCGCAATTTTTCTTTGATTATTGACATTTTACCTCCTTATGGTAACATATTATTAAAGTACAGGAGGCAAGTATGACAAAAGTAAAAATTTGCGGACTTAAAAATCCGACCGATATAAAATGTATTAATACACTCTCCCCCGATTTTGCAGGGTTTGTTATGTTTTTTGAGAAAAGCCATAGGAATATTTCTGTCCAAACGGCGCAGGAATTGCTCGCTTTGCTTGACAAAAATATAAAGAGCGTTGCCGTTACCGTATCACCAACCGAAGAACAGCTTGAGCAGATACACACCCTCGGCTTTGACTATGTGCAAATTCATGGCAAAATCAGCGAAAAGCTTTTGAGCGAGTGCAAAACCCCCGTTATTCGGGCAATTAATGTGAGCGGAATTGAAAGCATTGGCGATATTGAAAATCTTGACAATGTAAAAGGAATTTTATTTGATTCGGCAGTACCCGGCAGCGGCAAGAGTTTCGACTGGTCTATGCTTGAAAGACTCCCGAAAAACCAAAAAATGCTTTTCCTTGCAGGCGGACTTACAGCCGACAATGTAGCCAAAGCCGTTGCTCAGCTGCGCCCCTTTGCGGTAGATGTCAGCTCAGGCGTTGAGCTTGCCGACAAATCGGGCAAGGATTTTGAGCTTGTCAGAACATTTATTGAAAATGCGAGAAATTCTAAATAATCACAAATAATCAAACATTATTCAAATCCACTTAAATATAATTACAAACAGGTGACTGAAATGAAAGAACACAATTATAAAATGAACATATCGCAGGCAGAATTTTTTAATATTCTCGGCAATCACACCCTAAAAGATATGCCGCTTTCAAACCTAAACAGAAACACCGCAAGCGATACAACACTTTACGGCTCTGTAAACGGTAAATCCGCAAAACTCTGTCCTCACCCTGCCGACAAATACAAGCCTTTTAATCCGATAAATGAAATTACAGCCGAAGAGCGTGGAACTCAGCTTGATGTATGCGTTAAATCTTACACAAACAAAAAAGATATAATATTTTGGATCGGTTTTCTTGTATTGGTTACGGTTTCAACCTGCCTTGTCCTTTTCCTAAGCTATCCCGAAATCTATACAGAACTGCCGTTTATATGGTTTTTGCCCGTATTCGATATAATTGCTGTTTCACTGTTATTCGGCTTTATGATAAAAAGCAACAAAAATGTTTTCTTTAAACGCTTTGAAAAGATTTTCAAGGACTACATAGTGCAATAAAAAGTAGGTTCTATGGTAAATTTTATAAAATCAAAATTTAGTTCAACCCTTTTTAAAAGGTGCTGTTTTGAGCAGAGCCAACAAAAGGCAAGTGTAAGTTTAAAAAGGAAATAATTAAATAACTTATTTTGCCAAGTACAAATTTTATTAGAAAAATATAAGTTAGAGGTTCCAAGGTCACTGACCTTGGTCGTCTAAGGAAAAGGGATACTTAAGGGGAACGGGACTCGAAATCCCTTTCCCCTTAAGCGTGCTTTCTTTTGGAGCTTTTCTTTTCACGCAAAAGAAAAGCGGAATGGTAGGCATTTTATTATAATGTATAAGTAGTTTACAGGCAACAAACTTATAAAATAATCTTTCTGACTTATTCCTACTTACGCAATTAAAAGGCTCTCGCCATTGTATTCAAGCCGCAAACGGCAAGCCATTTGGCTGTCAGACATTGTATAAAAGAAAACTATTTGCGGGCGTTGCCCACACCCACAACCTTTGAAAAGGTTGACCAAACTTTTAACTTCGGGCAGAAAATTTTTCTTTCTCTTAACTTTTTTGTCCGACCGAAAGTCGGCTAAACCATATTCACCCCAACTTTTGAAAAAGCATCTTATTTTAATTAAAATAAAATCTGATAAATTTTATATTATAGAAATCGCAGGCTGTAAGGTCGTTTGTGTCAAGCTCGTTTATAAGAATATAGTTTGCCGCAACGCCAAGCAAATATCCTGATTTTGTGACAATTGTATTTGAACCCACAAGAAAATCAATGGATACTCTTCTTCCGATTTGAGTGCGTATAAAACCGTTTAGATATTGCACACTTTCGGCTGTTACCTCATACGGATTTTTTATGTCGGTCAAAAGGCTTGCCGTCGACATTGCAGTCTGATTGTTTTGCATATTTCGCATATTCTGTTCGTTTATCATTGCGGGGGTCGGCAATGTTTCGGGATTGTACGGCTGGGTTGAATCTATGTTCTGAATTTCACGAACCGCCAAATCATTTGCAACTTCGTTATTTTGACTTTCGGCAGTGATTGTCTGTGTAAGTTGATTTATCGACTGCCCCGACGCAGGATTTCTTCTATTCAGTGCCTGTTGATCAGGACTGAAACTTTGATAATTCGGACTTGTGGGGCTAACCAATGTAGCCAGGTCAAGTATTGATGGAATTTCGTAGCCGTATTCCTGAATCGTGTTCGGAATCTGATCGATGTAACAATTATAATTATTGCGGGATGAGGGATTGTTATCAAGATTATACAAAGTATTCGGGTTCAGCTGCGAACCTTTTTTATTGTTGATGTAATTTACCAAAACAAATCACTCCTATGTGTTTTTGTAAGCCTGTGTCGGAGAATAAAAACAATGTTTACCGATACGATTGTAAATCACGCCGATATTGGTAGGAAAATAGTTTGGACAGGTTGAGGAATAAGGATTAAAATAGAATAAAGAATTGCCGACCGAGCTGTCAGTATTGCCTGCAAGTGCCCAATCTGCAATTTCGTAGTGTATATCTTCAGGTACAATATTATACACATTTTGCGAATTGTACTGACCCCCTACGGAAGTCTTTAAGCAGGTAAACTGATTTGGCTGTGTAATGATTGCCCGCACATCTCCACCGTTGCTTATCCGTGCAAATTCCCCGTAAGGAACAGTTGACCTGTTGATAATCACAGAGGCAACCGCACGCATACCTTCAATCCCCTCTCCTCCGCTTTCGCATTTTAACAACCGAGCAAACAATTCTCTTGTGTCAAAAGCCATAAAATCACCCGCCTTACGAAAAATAATTCGGTATTGCTTATTCATTTCATTTTATGATAAAATAATAATTTAGTTACAGGTATTGACAATTTTTAATTGAGCCGTTATAATAGTTGAGTACGATAATTTAATATGGAGATGTACCCAAGTGGCTGAAGGGTCTGGCTTCGAACACCAGTAGGTCGGTAACTCCGACGCGAGAGTTCAAATCTCTCCATCTCCGCCAAAAGCACTCGAGCAATCGGGTGCTTATTTTTTGTGATAAACACTGAAAAATCAGCTTATTTGCTATGTTTTTCAATCACTCAGCCTTTGCTTTTTGAGTGAATTTCGGTATCAAACAATATCAGCTAAAATCAATAAAGTTACACAGTAAATTATGCCATAGAGAGATTTTTGTACTATCCGAACAAGTCAGTTTACTTAAATAATACTCATCCGGTTCATATTTTGAAACTGTATCAAGAACATAATCAGCAGAAACAATCATAAAATGAATTAATTTATCATCGTCCATAAAACCATCTGCTTGTTCTTTAATCCATTTTATATATGGTGAATCAATAACTTTAAAAAAAGACTGATTTGGAAATTCTTTTCAGACTTGTTGCCATTCACCTGCAATAAATTTAAAACGCATTTCTTCCGTTGAACGGCAATAACTTTCCACATCCGCCCATCTGATTGAAAACAATTCCAGTTCATTATTTTCAAGAATAACTGTTAAACCGTCAAAATCATCACTTACAGATTTTATATTTAAACCGTAACTGTTTATATTTTTTTAAATATCCCATTTTTCGATTTTAGTTGCTATAATTATCACCCGCATTTCTCTGTTAATTTTATAGTAATAAACTTTATAATTACTTAGCTTAAAAAATATGCCGGACCATAATTTAAGTATCCGTACTAAACAAATGTATTTACTTCTGTTCTCCTGCATTGCGGACAACGGGCATTTTATCAAAATCATAGTATGAGAGTTCATCTATTCCGTTTAAAAATGCGTGACAGCCGTTTACTATCATAAGATTGGTCTGCTCAATATTATAGCAGCACACTATTACTTTTTTGCCTGTCGCATAGGCATATCCGCACTCCCACGCAGTTCCGCTGTCGGAGTACATTCCGCCGTAAAGCAACACAACCGCATCGCAATCGTCAATTCCGCCTTTGTCAATTTTAAATATTTCCTCTGCCCATTCTGCATTGGTAAGGCTTTCCCTGTTCTCAACATCATGCTCCATAGGTACAAAAACTTCGTGACCTTTTGCTTTAAGAATTTCAACCGCACGGTGAATATTTGCAATTTCGTTATCGTTAAAAAACGGCGATGCAAGGTAAATCTTCATATTAAAATCTCCTAAAAAATATTAAAAACATTATCGGTATGGTAATCGCCGCCATTGCCTGCGACACAAGAGCAAGGCTTGCGCCTGTTTGCGGACTTTCTCCGTATGCCGATGAAATTATAACGGTGTTAAGTCCTAACGGCATTGCATTTGCACAGAGTGCGGCAAAAACTATTTCATTATCCGTATTCAAAAGCCTTAACGCAGTCACAAAAATTGTAGGAAAAACTATCAGCCTAAGCACCGCAACAATATAAGTCTGCTTTACCTTGAGCAGGCTTTTTATTTCATATTCCGCTATTACAAACCCTGTCAAAATCATTGCAACAGGTGCCATACAGGCGGCACAATCGGTAAGAATTGTACTTACAAGCCGCACCCTCGGTATTTGCAAAAGTCCGAGAATTGCGCCGATAAACAGCGACACAAATATTGGATTCAGCAATGACTTCAAAGAAAATCCGCCCTTGTCCGACGGCACAAGCCACGCAATTCCGATTGAGTAAGTAAACATATTCAGCGGCAGAGTAAATATTAAATAATCGAAAAGTTCAATGCTGTCAGCGCCGTATATGCCCTGAACAAGCGCAGTTCCGACAAATCCGAAATTTGATACCGAAAGCGAATATCTGTACACTTTACGCAAATACTCGTCTTTGGTAAGAAATTTTGAGATAATAAAAGCAAGCGCAACCGCAGCAATCAAAAGCGCAGTGCTGTAAACAAGGAAAATCCATTTTCGGCTTATATTTTCCACCGTACAATTATTCCAAAATGTATTGATTACGACCGCAGGCATAAATATTCCGTTTTCAAGGCGTGACAAAGTCCTGCCGCTGCCGTCAGATAAAATATTTTTCTTTTTAAGAACAAAGCCGATAAGAATAAAAGAAAAAAGCACGGCTATGTGATTAAGCGTAGATGAAAGTATTTCCATACGATATTTCCTTTATATTATAATACAAGTTTCAGCATAAAACAATAACCGCAGGTCGAGCTGACCTGCGGCTGACAATATTATTATTAATTTTTTGTAAAATTGTATTCATTTGTTTTCTTCATCTTTTGAGCATTTATCGTCACACTCTGCCTGTTCTTCCTTTTTTTCAAGGTTCATAACCGCTGAAAGTCCTGCCGAAACCGAAGAAACCAAAAGTCCGCAGACTGCGCTTTTCCACATTTCTGCATTTGCAAAATCTGTTCCCGTCAGAAACAACGCAAGATTAGCGAGAATATATCCGAGTGCCGTCTGTAGGAATGTACGCAATGCTCTTTTAAGGCAGTTTTTAGTAAAACACATCTTCATATTACATAATATTCCGATGCCTTTAAAATGTACTTATTTATTATCTGATATTTCGGGCAATCCCGCAATACTTGTAAGCAACGAAAGAATACCCGAAAGCACGCTTGCGGAAGCAACCGCTACCCAATTCACATCACTTAGCACCGCAGACACGCCGATAACCGAAATCGCTGTTTGAGCCACGGTTTTTGCCGCACGGATACCCGCAGCTTTTGCCCATATTTTAAAACCGTTTTTCATAATTTCACCCCCCTGTAATACATTTTAATTTAAAAGTTCAATATAAATTTCTGCCCATAAAAGCGATATTAGCTTATTTCTTTTCACTATTTATATGCTCAAGGTCAGCAATTCTATGATTTACAACTCTTATTTCTTCGTCCGTAACGGCTGACATTCGCTCAAGTTTGAAAACACGCTCTTGCAGATGATTATATTTATCCTGCTTATGTTCAAGCTGATCTAACCGATACACAATCAATGATTTGGTCTTTTCGTTTTCGCTTTCCTGTCGCTTACGGTTTGACGCATTTATCAGCAATTGACAAATAATACTTCCGCCCGCAACAATCAGCGCAGTCACAATTTCCGTACTCATATCACACCCCCTTTAACTATGCGTAAAATACTTTTAAAAATTGCAGTAATTAGGCTAATTTTATTAAAAAAAAATTAAAAAGGCACAAAAAAGCACCCTGCCGTGAGTCACCCCCAAAAGTTAGAATAAAAATCTAACGATTTGGGGACGGTTCACCGAGCAAGGTGCAATTTTGAAATACAGGTATAAAAATGTAACTTGTTAATTAAAGAATGTCAATATGCTCGCCGTTGAGAGCCTTGTTCATACTTCTTACTGCGCAGAATTTACCGCACATTGAGCAAGTATCTTCGTGCTCGGGTTTGCGGTCATCACGAATTTTTCTTGCGGTTTCGGGGTCAATCGCACAATCCCATTGAGCCTCCCAATCAAGCTTTCTTCTTGCGTCTGCCATTTTGTCGTCAATTTCTCTTGCGCCACGCACACCTTTTGCAATATCGGCTGCGTGCGCCGCAATTTTAGAGGCAATAATTCCCTGCTTTACATCGTCAACATTCGGTAAAGCCAAATGCTCAGCAGGAGTTACATAACAAAGGAATGCGGCACCCGAAGCAGCGGCAATAGCACCGCCGATTGCGGAAGTAATATGGTCATAACCCGGGGCAATATCTGTCACCAACGGACCTAAAACATAGAACGGAGCGCCGCAGCAGATTGTCTGCTGAATCTTCATATTAGCCTCTATCTGGTCCATCGGCATATGCCCCGGACCCTCTACCATTACCTGAACATCTTTTGCCCATGCTCTTTTTGTAAGCTCGCCAAGGCGCACAAGCTCCTCAATCTGACAAACATCGGAAGCGTCTGCAAGGCAGCCCGGACGACAAGCGTCGCCGAGAGAAATTGTTACATCGTACTCACGACAAATGTCGAGAATTTCATCGTAATACTCATAGAACGGGTTTTCGTTGCCTGTCATACACATCCAGGCAAACACAAGTGAACCGCCACGGGAAACTATGTTCATCTTTCTCTTATGCTTTTTAATCTGCTCAATAGTCTTTCTCGTAATACCGCAGTGGAGTGTTACAAAGTCCACACCGTCCTGTGCGTGAAGTCTTACAACATCAATAAAATCTTGTGCTGTAAGTGTATCAAGGTCACGCTGATAATGAATAACGGAATCGTAAACAGGTACAGTACCAATCATTGCCGGACATTCGCTTGTGAGCTTTCTGCGGAAAGGAATTGTGTTGCCGTGCGACGAAAGGTCCATAATTGCGTGAGCGCCCATATTTACAGCCTGCATAACCTTTTCCATTTCAATATCATAATCTTTGCAATCTCTTGAAATACCGAGGTTTACATTTATTTTTGTTTTTAGCATTGAGCCTACGCCCTCGGGGTCAATGCACTTATGGTTTTTATTTGCGCAAATTGCCACCTTGCCCTCTGCTACGAGCGGCATAAGTTCTTCTACTGTCATTCTTTCTTTTTTGGCTACAATTTCGAGTTCCTTGGTTACAATTCCCTTTCTTGCAGCCTCCATCTGTGTTGAATATTCTCTCATATTTCATCTGCCTTTTCATTTAAAATTTTGTAAAATATAGTTATGCATCAGCGGTCCTCTGCCTTTGCCGAGGTCAAGTTTTACGCCGATTGCTTTTGTTACATATGCCTTTGCGTTCTCAACGGCTTGAGGAATTTCAAAGCCTTTCGCAAGATTGCTTGCTATTGCGCTTGAAAGCGTACATCCGGTGCCGTGAGTATTGGGATTGTCAATTCTTACCGAGGGGTAAGTATAAAACTCGCCGTCAGAGTAAAGCAAATCATCACTGCAATCCTCTAAATGACCGCCCTTACAGAGTACGGCACAGCCGTATTTATCGGAAATTATTTTAGCGGCATTTTGCATATCCTGAAAATTTTTGATATTAATTCCGCTCAATATTTCAGCCTCGGGTACATTCGGAGTGGCAAGTGTGGAAATCGGCAAAAGGTATTTTTTCAGATTTTCAAGTCCCTGCTCGCTTATGAGCCTGCTGCCGCTGGTAGATACCATTACAGGGTCGGTCACAATATTTTTTGCTTTGTAAAAATTGAGCTTGTCGGCAATAACTTTTGCGGAATTATTGCCGTAAACCATACCTATTTTTACTGCGTCGGGGAAAATATCGGTAAACACACAGTCAAGCTGATTTGCTATAAACTCGTCGCTCGTCTGCTCAATACCGTAAACACCTGTGGTGTTTTGCGCCGTAAGGGCGGTAATGACGCTCATTGCATAGCAATAGTGCATTGTTATTGTTTTTATATCAGCCTGTATTCCCGCTCCTCCCGAGCAGTCGCTGCCGGCTATTGTCAATACAGTTTTCAAACTAACCTCCGTAAATTATGCTGTCTGCAAGTTTTCTTAATTTTTGTGCGGCGGAACAGATATTGTCAGCGCCAAAAATCGCACTCACCACGGCAATGCCGCTTATACCGCAATTTTCAAGCTGCGGTATATTATCTGCGCTTACACCGCCGATTGCCACAACAGGAATACCGACAGCGCCGCATATTTTCTTAAGATTTTCTGTACCGAGGTATTTTGCGTCTGCCTTTGTAAGTGTGCCGAACACCGCACCGCTGCCTATGTAATCCGCTCCGCTATGCTCAGCTTTTTTGGCAAGTTCAATTGTGCGTGCCGAGCCGCCGATTATTTTATCTTTACCGAGGATTTCTCTCGCCTTGGCAAGCTCCATATCATTCTGACCGAGGTGCACACCGTCAGCACCTGTCTTTATTACAACATCTGCGTTATCGTTAATGATCAACGGTGCGTTATACTTTTGGCAAATTTTAAGCAGACTGTCTGCCTCTTTACAGAGTGTATCAAAATCGACTTCTTTATCTCTTAACTGAATCATTGTTGCGCCGCCCGATAAAGCCTGCTCAACGCTGTACTCAAGTCCACGGTCGCCTATGCATTTTCTGTCTGTAATCGCATATAACGCAAGCATATTTTTGTCAAATTTCACGCTGTATCACCCCAATTCACGCTTAATTTTCATAACTTCGTCATTTATATTTTCACTCTGCATAAGAAGTGACATAACGCATACACCCGCAAAATTCTTTCTGTTTACGGATTTTAATTCTTTTGCGGTATCGGCATTTATGCCGCCTATTGCGTAGACGGGAATATTTACACTGTCACACACATTCCGCAAAAAATTCACTCCTTTACCCTTTAGTCCTTTTTTGCAGTCGGTTTCAAAAATATTACCCGCCGTAATGTAATCCGCTCCGTTTTCTTCGGCAAATATTGCGTCCTCCGTACTGTGTACGGAAGTTCCGAGCAAATCAAAATCCTCTCTGCCCTTTAAATCTTTAAACGCACCGAAAGGCAGATGAATTTTTTTAACACCGAGTTTTACAGCGGTTTCGGGAAAATTATGTATAATCAATTTGTCTTTGTCACAAACCGAAAGCACATTTTTTGCAAGATTGAAGTATTCCTGTTCGGAAAGATATTTCTCCCTAAGAATTATATATTGTATATCGGAATCGGATATTTTTTGTATTTTCTGTAAAAAATCATCTTTGCAAAGCGGCTTTGCCGTCACGCTTACTACATTACACATAGATGTAATCGCTCATAACGGGCTGTAAGCCCTTATCGGTAAGAGCCTTGTAAACCTCATCAACATTTCTGCCGTCTGAAATTTCAAACTGCTCGTCGCCCTTTTTCTCTCTTTCACCGTCGTGACCGCCTATTCCAACATCTACGCCTGCGGAAATCTTAGTTGCCGCAATGTCAACCACATTGTCACGGAAGCGCTGACACTCCCTCGTTGAAATAGTAATGCTTGCAAACGGCATAAACAATCTGTACGCACAAATAACCTGCAAAAGCTGCGGTTCGTGTACATCTTTCGGATTGATTTTATCGTTATTGATAATCGGTCTTAATCTTGGGCAAGAAAAAGCAATTTCTGCGTGCGGATACTTTCTTTGAATAAGATAAGCGTGCATACCTGTGGCAAATGCGTCTTTACGGAAGTCGCTAAGTCCTAAAAGCGCCGCAAAACCTACGCCACGCATACCGCCCATCAAAGCTCTTTCTTGAGTATTTACTCTGTACGGGAAAATTCTCTTATGACCCGCAAGGTGGAGCGTTTCGTATTTATCGGAATTATAGGTTTCCTGAAAAACGGTTACATAGTCGGCACCGCATTCGTGCACATAACGGTACTCGTCGCTGTTCATCGGATATACTTCAAGTCCTACGACTTTAAAGTACTTTCTCGCAATTTTGCAAGCCTCGCCGATATACTTAACATCCGACATTTTTTTGCTTTCGCCTGTCAGAATAAGTATTTCCTGCAAGCCTGTCTTTGCAATTGCCTGCATTTCGTGCTCGATTTCCTCTGCGTTCAGCTTTGCACGGTGAATTTTATTGTGACAGTTAAAGCCGCAGTAAATACAGTAATTCTCACAATAATTTGAAATGTAAAGCGGTGTAAACATATTTACGGAGTTGCCGAAATGCTTTTTGGTTTCCACTCTCGCAGCCTCTGCGATTTCTTCAAGCAAAGGTAATGCCGCAGGCGAAAGCAAAGCCTTAAAATCGTCAACAGTTTTTTCATCGTGCTCAAGTGCCCGTCTTACATCGTTTTCGGTATAAATTGACGGGTCATATCCGTTCATTTCTGCAATTACTCTGTCGGGTATATCAGAATCAATCTGCTCCATATCGGGCAGATATTTCATATGGTCAATTCTTTCTTCCATTGTTCACGCCTCAACTTTCAAGAAATCCCGTAAGAGGTGATGATGCAGACGCACCGTTCTCAATTACTCTGCCAAGACCTGAAAGATAAGCCTGTCTGCCTGCCTCAATCGCCTTTTTAAATGCGTTTGCCATCATAGGAATATCACCTGCAGTTGCAATGGCGGTATTGCTCATTACAGCCGCCGCACCCATTTCCATAGCCTCGCAAGCCTGCGACGGTCTGCCGATACCTGCGTCAACAATAACAGGCAAGTCTATTTCGTTGATGATGATTTTAATAAATTCCTTTGTTGCTATTCCCTTGTTTGAACCTATCGGAGAGCCGAGCGGCATAATTGCGGCAGCACCCGCATCTCTTAAACTTCTTGCCACATTAAGGTCCGGATACATATACGGAAGTACGATAAAGCCCTCTTTGGCAAGTGCCTCGGTTGCCTTTATTGTTTCGTAATTGTCTGGCAAAAGGTACTTTGAATCTCTGATTACCTCAATTTTAATAAAGTCGCCGCAGCCTGCCTCTCTTGCAAGTCTTGCAATTCTTACAGCCTCATCGGCATTTCTTGCACCCGAGGTATTGGGCAAAAGAGTAACATTCTTAGGAATATAGTCAAGAATATTTGCAACCTTGCCTGTTACAGCTCGTCTTAGTGCAAGAGTAATAATCTCTGCGCCTGCATTTTCAACTGCCGCTTTTATAAGGTCAAGCGAATACTTACCCGAACCGAGAATAAATCGGGAATTAAATTCGTGTCCGCCTAAAATCAGCTTATCATTTTCCATTATTATTATCTCCTTTATAATTTAATGCGGAAAAACTCAACAACCGCCGCCGACAAAATTTACGATTTCTACTACATCTCCGTCTTTGAGAACAGTAGCGGCGTAATTTGCCTTCGGCAGAATTTCCTCGTTAAGCTCAACCGCAATTCTCTGCGGTGAAATTGAATTTTCTTCAAGGTACTGCATAAGTGAAATTTCATTTTTATCAATATCAACTCCGTTTATTCTTATCATAACTTCACCTCCGAAAAGCAAAAAATAAAGTGCGCCGAACCGACGCACTTTGTATGTAAAATATTTACCGTAAGCCTATAACAAACTTACGCTGCAAAGTCCCTCCGTTGGCATTATCCAAATCAGGTTTACGGTCGAAATGTCAATTCATTTCCTCTCAGCCGCTCGGCTCCCGTTTTGTATTGTTTTCTTTATTATAGTACCAAATTAATGAAATGTCAAAACAAATTTATAAAAAATCCGACAAATTATTACTGCTTATCCCAACTGTCTTTCTCTTTTTTAGCCTTGGGATTATCCCAACTGTCGTAATTATTACTGCCTGCATTCACTTCATAACCGTCGTGTGTATCGCAGTTTTCACCTGTAAAGCCGGGATTACTGCTGTAATCGGAATTGAAGTTTTGAGGATTTGCATTGTAATTTCCGTTATAATTTTGGTTTTTGTTTTGATTATAGTAATTATTGTAATTTTGGTTATTGGGGTTATTCGGATTATAGTTTGCGTTGTAATTACCGTTTCCGAAATTCTGACCGTTGTTCGGATAATAATTTGTGTTGTAACCGTGGTTAGACTGCGGTCTGTAATCGTTTGGGAATTGTGTATCGGCATAAATATCTGTCTGATACTTTTTTATAATATTGCAAACTTCGACATAATCGGGAATATCGGAAATAGTAAAATTATCAGAATGTCTGCTACCCGAACGAACAGCGGCATAATGATGACATTCGGAAATAACATCACCTACTCCAAGCCACTGGTCAAAAATACCTCTGTGAATATACACATGTGAAAGGTCTGTAAAAGGCTTAAAATTATACTGTTTGGAAAAACAGCCGTTTGTACTGTAAATGCCTTTATCGGTAATGGCATATTCCGTATTTTTCAGCTTTCTGAAAGAAAAAATAACACCGCCGAGATATATCCATACAGGCATTAAATGAAGAGCGAAAAAGCCGACAAACATCCATACGCTTGAGTCTAACTCAGAAAGGTCACTTGAGAAAATTTGACTTATAAACATAAAGTCAAACATAAACCAAATGAAAGCAAAAATAAGCATTGGGTTAAAAATACACTCAAGCACAAAGCACGACTTCTTAGGTCTGCCCGACCACACAATTCGTTCGTTATTCATCATACTTTTTAAGTCATCGCTTACCTTGTAATCATCATACATAATTTGTTCTCCTCACATTTTCCTGTAACAATTTATAGACTTCCATATAATCTGAAATATTTTTTATTTTAAGCGGAGCCATATTTACGGGCGTCAGACTTCCTATTTTCTGTTCGGGAAACTCAAAACTTAAAGTCACGGTACCCGTCTTACACAAGATGTCAGAAATTTCTTTCCTAATCTGAATATCGTAAATCTCTCTGTACGGCTTATAATACAGCTTTTTTGAAAACAAGCCTTTTGTAAGAAACACTCCGCAGTCGGTTATTGCATACTCGGCATTTTTATACTGCCTCACGGAAAAGGCAAAACCGATTACATACAAAATTGTCGGCAGTATATTCAAAAAGATAAACAGGTAAAATCTGAATGCGTATTTAAATTCATCGGCAGGTTCTCCGAGAAACATCGGTGCTTTAGGCGTAAGAGGTGCATCGCCGTTTATATACGCAATCAAAACATAAACCGAAATCAGCAAAGAAAAAATCAGCATAGGATTAAAAAATCTTTGCAATACCGCACATTTTCTCTCTGGTTTTCCTTTTCGCAAAACTGTCTGACTGCCGACTGCCATTTTTAAAGTATCGGTCAAAGTATAATCGTAATTCAAAATCAATACCCTCTGTGTAACAGTAAAATTTTGTCTATTTGTTGTATATTTCATCTTATTATAATACATAATTTTGCAAAAGTCAAAAGAATATTTTTGAATAAAAAGTATAAAAAATAAGTTTATTCGGCAAATGTAATGTAATCTTAACAAAATATGTAATATACGGTTGTCGGTAAATGTAAATTTAAATGTTATTTTTCTTTATTGATATTAAAACCTTGTATATTTTTGATAAAATAGAAAAAAATTATAAAGGTAGTGTTTTTAATGGCTAATAAAAATCTTATTGACCTTGACGCAATGTCGAAAAAACAGCTTGATATGCTGATTAAAAAAGCTAAAAAAATTATGGAAAATCCTGCTGATTACAGACACGCCTGCGACGGCAAAATTCTTGCCACGCTTTTCTACGAGCCGAGCACAAGAACTCAAATGTCTTTTCAGACTGCAATGCTAAAGCTCGGCGGCAGAACAATCGGTTTTGACAATCCGCTCAATTCTTCCGTTGCCAAAGGTGAAAGTCTTAAAGATACCATGACAATTGTAGGCGGCTATGCCGACATTATCGCAATGCGCCACCCTGTAGAGGGTTCTGCAATGGCTGCGTCTATGTATGCAGGCGTTCCGTTTATCAACTGCGGCGACGGCGGACATCTTCACCCTACACAAACTCTTGCCGATATAGTTACTTTAAGCTGCGAAAAAGGCAGACTTGATAACCTTAAAATCGGTATCTGCGGCGACCTCTTAAACGGCAGAACCGTACATTCACTCATAAAGGCACTTTCGCAGTACGATAACAATTCATTTGTGCTTATTTCCACAAAAGAATTACAAGTACCGCTTTACATTATTGATATTCTTGAAAAGAATAACTGTAAATATGAATTTTCAAATGACCTTGCAAGTTCTATTTCCGACCTTGATGTACTTTATATGACAAGAATACAGCAGGAACGCTTTGCAAGCAAAGAGGAATACGAAAAGCAGAAGTATGTATTTGTTCTTGACAAAGAGAAACTTGCAAAAGCCAAGGAAGATATGATCATTCTTCATCCGCTGCCAAGAGTAAACGAAATTACTGTTGACATAGACGACGATCCCCGTGCCCTGTACTTTAAGCAGGCACTCTACGGTATGTACGGCAGAATGGCACTTATTCTCCTGCTTTTACAGGATGACGACTTTATGCTTAAGGACAGAGAAATCTCTGTTATAGACAAACGCTGTACAAATCCGAGATGCATTACCGCACGGGAAGAATACCTGCCGAATCGTTCATACTTAAAACTCGGTATGCAGATGTGCGACTACTGCGATAAGCGCATTGACTGATGAGGTGATTGATTAATGAGCAAAAGCAAAAATAAAAAACACGGCAAGGCAATTTCTACCGCCATTATCTCGGCTCTTGCCTATATCGTACTCGGCTTTGTTATGATTTTTTATCCCGACAAGGTAAGCATTGCGCTTTGCTATACGCTCGGCGGTGCGCTAACGGTTTACGGACTGTTTAATCTCATAACATATTTCACTTCAAAACAAGCGTCTTTCGGCTTTGAAATGATTGTCGGCATTGCGGCTACCGCATTCGGAGTTTTCTTCTTGATTTCTCCGCAGTCGATTTTAGGAATGATATTCGCAATAATCGGTATTTTGATTATCGTTGACAGTACCATTGATATTAAAAGGTCGTTTCAGTTAAAGTCGCTCGGAGTAAAATATTGGTGGATAAGTTTTGTGGTTTCCGCACTTATTATAATTTTTGCGATTACAACAATTATCTTCCCCGGTTTCTTTGCGGATATAATTATGATTATTTTAGGCATCGCTCTTGTATATGAGGGCATTTCAGGACTTACACTTATCGCTACAATCGGGCACTATGCAAAGAAAATTTCAAACGAATCTCAAATGATAAACATCACTCCCGATAACGAGTATGATGATGATTAAAAACAATTTAACCGCAGATAAGCCGACACTTATCTGCGGTTTTTGTTTGCGATATAATTAATCTATTCCGCTCAATTCTTTTGCTTTCTGCATAAGGATTGAGTTTTTATTTTCGATTTTTTCGTCAATCACCATACCGAGCAATTTATCAAGGATATTTCCGATTTGTTTGCCGTCGGTAATTCCTGCTTTTATCAAATCGTGACCGTTAATATCAAGCTGTTTCAGCGTAAAACAATCCTTTTCCTTTATAACTTCTTCAAATGCGGCACAGGCAAGATTATACTTGCTCATTTTTTCATCTCTAAGGTACATAGACTGTGCCGTTAAATCGGCATACTGCACCTTTAAAAGTCTGCGCATATCAGTTTCACCGATTTTGTTCATTACTCGTTTTATCTGCGGTTTACTGCCTGTAAACCTTACATCATGAAACGCAATCAGCGTTACGCAATCGTCTATAAAATCCCGTGGATACTTAAGGCGCTCAAGTATTTGCTCTGCCATTACTGCGCTGAATTTTGGATGGCCCTTAAAATGAGCCGTGCCGTCAGGGTCACGCTTGCAAGCCATAGGTTTGCCCAAATCATGAAAAAGCATGGTAATTCGCAAAAGCGGAGTCGGGTCGATATTTGTCATTGCACAGGTGGTGTGCCGCCAAAGCGTTTTGTTATGATGTTTGGTATGTTGGTCGTACCCGAACATAATTGATATTTCGGGCAAAAATACCGCAAACACATCTTTAAACCTGCGCATTATGTACTCACAGTTTTCTCCGCATACAAGTTTGTTGAACTCGACGGTTATGCGTTCGGCGGCTATATTATTCAAAAGTTTTTTACATTCAAAAATTGCATTGGCGGTATGCTTTTCTATCGCCATATTATAGCACGAGGCAAAGCGCAGAGCACGCATAATACGCAATGCGTCCTCGGTAAAGCGCTCAACGGGATTACCAACACAGCGCACCGCCATAAGCTCAAGGTCGTATGCGCCGTCAAACGGATCTACAAGACCTGTACGGTCACTGTAAGCCATAGCGTTTACGGTAAAATCTCTGCGTGACAAATCCGTAACCAAATCATCAGTAAATTCTACCTTTTCGGGGTGACGATTATCGAAATACTCTCCGTCAATGCGAAAAGTTGTAATTTCATACACGGAAGAATTTATCACTACAGACACAGTACCGTGCTTTATTCCGGTGTCGAAAGAATGAAAATCAGAAAAAAGGTGAAGAATATCCTGCGGCAAAGCATCGGTACAAATATCCCAATCATTTGGCTCTTTTTGCAGTAAAGAATCACGCACACAGCCGCCCACCGCATATGCGGAAAAACCGTTTTTCTCAAATCTGTCAATTATCATTCTGACATCGGTCGGTAATTTAATTTTCACACTTTCAACCCCTTTCTTATTTATATTTGTTTTTATTTTTCTCAATCAGCTTTTCGGCATAATTATAAAGAAGATTGAATGATACAATTGTAAATGCCGACAGCAAACCGAACAAAATAAGTCCGTCAACCGAAAGCCATACAAGCGAGAAGAATCCGGCAAAGAATACACAACCGAGCACAATGCCGACCGCCGACACAGTAAGCATAGCAATTCTCAATGCATTAAACGGATATGAAAGTCTTAAGATGAGCATATAAGCACACAATGCCGTCATATATACACATATTGTAGAATACTCGTCAGGTGCAAGCGTTGTAAACTTCGTAATAACAGCCATACCTATGATATTGAGAACGGTACAGAATGCGGCAGGCACCGCTCTTGCAATTATATTGTAGGTAAAATTACCTTTAATTCGGTTTTTATTAGGCTGCAAAGCAAGCACAAAGGACGGCAAACCTACCGTAAGAGCACCGACAAGTGAAAAATGAATAGGCTCAAACGGATACGGCATATGAAAGAATATGAAGAATACCGAAAGTATGATTGTATAAATTGTTTTTACAATATACAAAGCCGAACTGCGTTCGAGGTTATTGATTGTTCGTCTGCCCTCTGCCACAACACCCGGCATTGATGCAAAATCATTATTAACGAGCACAAGCTGCGACACATTTCTTGCGGCGTCGCTTCCTGCCGCCATTGCGATTGAACAATCTGCCTCTTTTAATGCAAGCACATCGTTTACACCGTCGCCCGTCATAGCAACAGAATGACCTTTTTTCTTAAGCGCAATTACAAGCTGTTTTTTCTGTTGAGGAGTAACTCTGCCGAACACACTGCAATTTTCCGCCGCTTTTTCAAGTTCTTCCTGTGTTTTTACAGTAGTCATATCAATTGCGTTTTCCGCACCTGTTATTCCCGTATCTTTTGCGATATTCTGAACGGTTTTTACACTGTCGCCCGAAATAACCTTAAGTGCCACTCCCTGTTCTTTAAAATAATTTATGGTATCGTTTACATTTTCACGGAGTTTATCTTTAATAAGAACAACGGCAAGCGGAGTAATATCGTCGGGCAAACCGTTACCGAGCGACTTTTCGGAAGAGGCAAGAACAATAATTCTTACCGTATCGTTAATGCTTTCAATGGTATCAAATACCTCTTTATACTTATTCTTATCCTTAAATATAAATTCAGCGGCACCCATTACATAGGATTTACCGTTATCAAAATCGCCGCCCGACCACTTGGTTTCGGACGAGAACGGATAGAATTTTTTACAGCCGATATGCTTTTGTCCTTTTGCGTACTTTTCAATTGCAAGCAAAGTTGCGTTTTTGTCGTCGGAATATTTTGCGATTGAGGCAAGCGCCGTGCCGATTTCTTCCTTATTACACATAGTGATAACATCAGTAACATTCATCTCATCGGTAGTGAGAGTGCCCGTTTTGTCAAGGCAGAGTACATCAACCCTTGCGAGAGTTTCTATGCAATACATCTCCTGCACAAGCACCTTTTTCCGTGTCAATCGTATAATAGAAACAGCGAGCACGGAACTTGTAAGCAAAATCATACCCTTAGGAATCATACCGAGCAAAGCCGCAACCGTACTTACAACAGTAGCCTGCAAATCGCCGTCATTGATACCAAACTGTCTTATAAAGAAAGCGATGCCTACGGGAAAAAGAATAAAAGTACATATTTTTATAATAAAATTAAAGGAACGCAAAATTTCCGAATTAACTTTCTTTATGTACTTTGCCTCATCGTTAATTTTTGCCGCATAGCTTTCTGCGCCGACTTTGTTTGCCTTTGCGTAACATTTGCCAAGACTGATAAAACTGCCCGAAAGCAGTTCGTCACCGACCTTTTTTTCTATAAGATCCGATTCGCCTGTAAGCAGGCTTTCATTTACCTTGCATTCGCCCTCACACACAATACAGTCGGCGGGAATCTGCGAGCCTCTGGAAAGAACAACCACATCGTCCTGTACAATTTCATCTCTGCTTATTTCACACTCTCTGCCGTCACGCACGACAGTAACTTTCTTTTCGGAAAGGATAGTCAGTTTATCTACACTTTTCTTTGAACGAATTTCCTGCACTATACCGATTGTTGTGTTGGCAATCATAATGCCGATAAAAAGCATATTTTTGTAAGAGCCGACAAACGCAAGCGCCGCAAGCAACACAACATTGATTGCGTTAAACAAAGTACAAATGTTATCTCTGAATATTCTGCCGATTGATTTTGTTTTTAAATTTGAGGTAATATTTATCTTACCTTCCGCTACTCTGCGACTTACCTCTTGCGAAGTAAGTCCTTTTAAATTAGTATCCATTCTAATTCCTTTCAATGTAAAATTTTTTAATTTATAAAAATAATAACATTTTTGACTTACAAGCTGCTTTAATTACTTTTTATCTTCCAAAAAAATTTTTAATAATAAAAAATCCTGTTTTCTTATATTATAAATGCAAAAACTAAGAATGGCAACGGAAAGTGGGTGATTTTTTTGATTTTTTTTAAATTTTTTAATAAATTTTTATCAGTTGCCCTTACAGCTATTATTTCACTTTCTGCCACTGCTATTCCCTGCAACAGCGGAGAACTGCCGGAATATGTTTATCTCGGCGGTGAACCGTTCGGACTTAAAATGTATTCGGACGGTGTTATGATAGTAGAACTCGAAAGTTATTTTGACGGCAGTAAATATGTTTGTCCCGCAAAAAAAGGCGGACTTAAAGAAAGCGATATTATAAAGGAAATTAACGGTACTAAAATTACAAGCAATGAAACATTGCGTGAAGCTACGCTTAATTCAGACGGAAATACCCTTGAAGTAACCTTTGAGCGTGACAACAAAACGCTTACAAAAGAGATAGTTCCTATAAAAAACACGGCCGGCAATTATCTCATAGGCGCTTGGGTGCGTGACAGTAGTGCAGGCATAGGCACTGTAACCTATTATGACAAAAGCGAAAATTACTTTGCGGGTCTTGGTCACGGCATTTGCGACTGCGACACTTACACGCTTATGCCGCTTGCCTCGGGTGAAGCGGTTATAGCGGAAATAAGCAGTGTAACAAAAAGCACAAACGGCTCCCCCGGCAGTCTTAACGGATATTTCTCCGACAAAGTTATAGGAAAAATTACCGATAACTGCGACATCGGAATATACGGCACATTTGATACTTCGCTTACAGAAAATAAAGAAAAACTTGAAGTTGCAAAAGAATCCGAACTGAAAACGGGTAAAGCGACTGTTTATACCACTCTTGAGGGCAATACGCCGAAAGCATACAGCATTGAAATTACAAGCATAAGCAGAAACACAAACTCTGCCGAAAGTTTTACGCTTAAAGTAACCGATGAAGAATTACTTGATAAAGCAGGCGGTATTGTTCAGGGTATGAGCGGCAGTCCTATTGTTATGGACGGTAAACTTGTAGGCGCTGTTACCCATGTTTTTGTAAACTCCACTAACGAGGGTTACGGAATATATGTTGGTAATATGATGCAAAATTACAAATAATTTAGCTAAATCCGTTGATTTTTGGCAGTTAATTATTTTAACCAAAAAAATTTTATTATTTATTGAATTTTTTTGCTTGGAAAGTATTGCCAAAATTACCATTTTATGGTAATATAATCTCATAGAAAAATTACTGGGGGAAATAATCAATGGAAAAAGCAATCAAACTCATCATCACAGAAGAAGCATCCGAATTTTCGCAGGAAAGCAATGCAACAATGGAAAATTACAACATTACGCCTGCTTTCTGCTCAAAAGACGGAGAAGAACTGTTGAACCGCATTAAGGCAGAACAGCCGGATGTAGTCCTTATGGATTCATTTATGACCAGACTCGACGCAATAGGCGTAATGCGCAGTGTAAGACGAGATAAACTTAAAGCTCCGCTTTTCATAGTATTCTCATCATTCCACAACGCAATTCTCGAACAGCAGGTTATGAATTCGGGAGCGTCTTATTTTGTACTCAAGCCGTATGACATTTCAGAACTTTGTCAGAATATTGTAAATATGACAAAGCGCAGTAAAGAAAGTTTCATCGGAAATCCTGTAACTTTTGACGCATTCGGCATTGAGCTTAAAGTAACTGAAATTTTGCACGAAATCGGCGTTCCCGCTCATATCAAAGGCTATCACTATTTAAGGGATTCAATTATTATGTCGGTTGAACATCCCGAAATAATCAATGCGGTTACAAAACAATTATATCCGTCTGTAGCAAAGAAATACGAAACCACATCATCCAGAGTTGAAAGAGCAATTCGCCATGCAATTGAAGTTGCTTGGGACAGAGGAGATGTTGATGTGCTTAATTCCTACTTCGGCTACACTATCCACAACGACAGAGGCAAGCCAACCAACAGCGAATTTATTGCTATGATTTCTGATAAGTTAAGATTACAGATTAAAAACGCAAGCTGATAAATTTTACTCAAGGGCTGTCCGAATGGGCAGTCCTTGAAAATATTATACCGTTTTATTCCGTGAATATTCTTTTTTAAATTTAATCGAAATCCGCACTCCCCCGCCTACATAAAAAAGCCTCTACAAATGTAAAGGCTTTAGTTGAAATTTATTATTTAATCTAAAATTTTACCGTCAGTGGAAATTGTAACAACCTGCCACGGTATAAACTTTCCGCTGTTTTGCAACGCTCTTTTTACAGCGTACTCAAGACCTCCGCAGCACGGTACTTCCATACGAACTACGGTTACGCTCCAAATATTGTTATTTGCAATTATACTTTCAAGTTTTTCGCTGTAATCGATATCGTCAAGTTTAGGGCAGCCTATGAGTGTAATTTTTCCACGCATAAAATCATTGTGCATCTGCGCATAAGCATATGCTGTGCAGTCGGCGGCAATAAGCAGCTTTGCGCCGTCAAAGTACGGAGCGTTTACAGGCACAAGTTTTATCTGACACGGCCACTGACCAAGGTGTGACGGCATTTTTACATCTTCAGCAAAAGCAGTATTTTTAGAGCTTTCTCTGTTAAATGTCTGCAGTCTGTGTCCGGGGCAGCCACCGAATGTTTCTGACTTTTTCTTCATATTGGCTTTTACCGCCTCTTCATCATATGCGAGAGCCTCACGCTCAACAAAAGAAATCGCACCCGTAGGGCAGGTTGGCAGACAGTCACCGAGTCCGTCGCAATAATCATCACGCAAAAGTTTAGCCTTACCGTTTACCATTGTAATCGCACCCTCGTGACAGGCATTTGCACAAGCACCGCAACCGTTACACTTTTCTTCATCTATATTTATAATTCTTCTTATCATCTTAAATACCTCCGTATTGATTTTGCAAATAAATTATAATATAATCAGAAAAGAAATTATGTTGTTATAGCAACGAAATGAGGCTTTTATGAAATTTTGTGATATACTTTTATTTAAAAATATGTCCGAACAGGAAATTACTCAAATGAACAAGAGTAAATTTATGAAAAAACGCATTTATGCAAAAAACACACATATTTATCATATGGGAGATGTTATAGACAGCGTAGGAATTGTGCTCTCGGGAAATGTCATTATAGAGAACATTGATATATGGGGCAATAAAAGTATAATCAGTTATGCAAACGAAGGAGAAATTTTTGCGGAAACCTATGCCCTTTCGCAAACTCCGATGATGGTCGATGTTGTATGCGCCGAATGTTGCGAAATTTTATTTATAAATTTAAAAAACGCTCTTAAACCGGAAAACAGCAATCAGCCGTGGTACCCGAAATTTATGAACAGTCTGCTTATGCTTTCGGCTCAAAAAAATCTTGCTCTTTCACGAAGAATTTTTTGCACTTCATCAAAAGCAGTGCGTACAAGAGTTCTTGCCTATCTGTCGGAAGAATCGGTAAAAGCCGATTCTACAGACTTTGAAATACCGTTTGACCGTCAGCAGATGGCAGATTACTTAAATCTCGACCGCAGTGCTCTTTCTAAAGAACTTAGCAAAATGAAATCAGACGGTATTTTAGACTACAGAAAAAATCATTTTGTTTTGCTTGATACAGAAACTGATTTGTAAGAGGTTATTTGGGATTTATAGTATTGGGAAATTTTTTAATTGCATAACGAAACACTACGCTATCCCCTAATTATCATACTATCATAAAAATTCATTATAACCTATCTCACAATTAAGTATAAAAGCAAAAAGGTGACTGAATTTTCAGCCACCTTTTACTCTGCTTTTAAATTTCGCAATCATCAAGAATACTGCGCAAAGTATCGGCAGATTTCTTAAGATTGATTTCTTCGTCCTCGCTAAGAGAAATCGGAACTTTAGTTTCAATACCGTTTGCACCCACAATCGACGGCATACTAAGCACTACATCGTCAATACCAAACTCGCCGTGCATCAGTGAAGAAATAGGAAGTATGGATTTTTCGTCACGGATAATTGCCTCGCAAATTCTCTTTACCGCCATAGCAACACCGTAATAAGTAGCACGCTTTTTCGCAATTATTTCATAGGCACTGTTTTTAACCTTTTCTGCGATATTTTCCTGCGATTTATCGTGATTATAGTGACCCCTCATCTCGCAGAAATCATCAAGCGGAATACCCGAAACATTCGCACTGCTCCACACGGCAATTTCGCTGTCACCGTGCTCACCTATAATATATGCGTGCACACTCTGACTGTCAACCGACAAATGCTCACCGAGCTGACATTTAAGTCTTGCGGTATCAAGCACTGTACCCGAACCGATAACCCTGTTCTCCTCAAAACCCGAAAGTTTAAGAGCCGTATATGTAAGAATATCAACAGGGTTTGCAACCACAAGCAATATGCCGCGGCATTTTCTTTTTGCAATTTCAGGAATAATACTCTTAAAAATTCCGACATTCTTATGTACAAGGTCAAGTCTTGTTTCACCCGGCTTTTGTCCCGCACCGGCAGTAATTACAATAATTGAAGCGTCAACTATATCGTCATAGCTACCTGCATAGATTTTCATATTTCCGACAAAAGGAATACCGTGGCTTATATCCATAGCCTCGCCCTCTGCCTTATCTTTGTCTGCGTCAATCAACACGATTTCAGAAAACATTTTGCTCTGCATTAACGCAAAAGCCGATGCCGAACCTACAAATCCGCAACCTATTATTGCGATTTTTCTTAAATTAACTTTATCCATTGTTTAACCCCCTAAAATAAAGTTTCTATTACGCTAAATCAGATAACTTAGTAATCACTACTTATTTTACTTTATTATATCACATATTTTGTAAAAATCAAGCAAAATAATAATAATTCTTATTTTATATACTTTATTTTTAAATTGCTTGACAATGTATATTAATATTTTATATAATTATAATGTATTTTGCCTTTTAGGAGATTATTTATGGAAAGAGAAAATTTTAAATCCAAACTCGGATTTATACTTGTCAGTGCAGGCTGTGCAATCGGTATCGGCAATGTATGGCGATTTCCTTTTGTTACAGGTCAGAACGGCGGCGGAATATTTGTACTCCTTTACCTGCTGTTCCTCGTAATTATGGGCATACCCGTGCTGACTATGGAACTTGCAATCGGCAGAGCAAGTAAAAAAAGTGCCGTACTCGCATACAAAAAACTTGAAAAACCAAAAAGCAAGTGGCACATTCACGGTTGGTTCTGCATACTCGGCTGCTATCTGCTTATGATGTACTACACACCTGTATCGGGTTGGATGCTAAGCTACTTTTTCAAATTTGCAACGGGTACATTTGAAAGCGGAATGACGGCGGAACAGGTCGGCAATGTATTTTCAAATCTGATGTCTAATCCTGTTGAGATGATAATATGGATGGCTGTTATGGCTATTGCAGGATTTTTTGTGTGCAGCAAAGGCATACAAAACGGAATTGAAAAAGTCAGCAAGGTTATGATGATTTTATTGCTTGTGCTGATTATTATTCTTGCGATAAACAGTCTTACTTTATCGGGTGCTGCCGAGGGCATAAAGTTTTACCTTGTGCCTGATTTAGAAAAAGTGCAGTCAATCGGAATCGGACATATAATTACATCAGCAATGAGCCAGGCATTCTTTACACTAAGCCTTGGCATTGCTTCTATGGAAATTTTAGGCAGTTATATGACAAGAGAAAAAACTTTGCCGAGCGAATCAATTAAAATTTGCATACTTGATACTTTTGTCGCTATCACAGCAGGACTTATCATCTTCCCTGCATGTTTTTCATACGGAGTTGAGCCGAATCAAGGTCCTGCTCTTATATTTGTTACACTGCCGAATGTATTTGTAAATATGGCAGGCGGCAGAATTTGGGGCACGCTGTTCTTTATGTTTATGACCTTTGCGTGTTTCTCAACCGTAATTGCGGTGTTTGAAAATCTGATTTCATTCTGTATTGATATGTTCAATATGAGCCGAACAAAATCCGTAATTATAAATGCGATAATTATGCTTATAGGCTGTCTGCCTTGCATTTTCGGATTTAATCTTTTAAGCGGATTCAATATTTTAGGCAAAGGCGTGCTTGATATTGAGGACTTTGCGGTAAGCAATATTCTTCTTCCTGTAGGCGCATTCTTGTATTCGCTCTTCTGTTCAACAAAATTCGGTTGGGGCTTTGACGGCTATTTGAATGAGTGTAATCAGGGCGAGGGTATCAAATTTCCAAGATTTTTTAAACCGTATATAAAATATGTATTACCTGTTCTTGTATTGATTGTATTTATTTCGGGATTCATTCCGCAGGGATAAATTTAAAGCTCAATGGTTTTAGATTATTTGCAAAACCAATGAGCTTTTCGTTTTATTTTTTTAATTAAAAAATATTAATAATTTATGGTTTAGCGTATTTGAAGCTAAATAATTAAAACAAACACTCCGCCTTGGCAATCCAAAGCGGAGTGTTTCACTGCTTTTTCAGCAGAATTTATCTTCTGTTGTTGTTTCTTCTCTCATTAAAAGGTCTGCGTGGGCGTGGCTTTCTCTCTGTATCTACATCGTTTTCAGGAGTAAGACCGTCAACATCTATGAGAACCTGACGACGGGAAAGGTTAAGTCTGCCCTTATCGTCGATTTCCATTACCTTAACACGGATAACATCGCCTACATTTACTACATCAGTTACCTTGTCTACACGCTTTACATCAAGCTGTGAAATGTGTACAAGACCCTCTCTGCCCGGAGCAATCTCTACAAATGCACCGAAGTCCATAAGTCTTGTTACCTTACCGAGGTACATAGCACCCGGCTCCGGATCAATAGCAATAGTCTTGATAATCTCAATAGCTCTGTTGCATTTGTCAGCATCAATACCCGATACGAATACCTTACCGTAATCGCCGTCTTCTTCAATGTCAACTTTAACTTCACATTCAGCCTGAATTTCCTTGATAACCTTACCGCTCTTACCGATAACCTCGCTGATTTTCTCGGCAGGAATTGTAGTTGTGTACATCTTAGGAGCATATGGAGAAAGCTCTTTTCTTGGCTCTGGGATAGCCTTGAGCATAACCTCGTCAAGAATGTAGTTACGAGCCTTGTGTGTTTTTGCAAGAGCCTCTTTAATCATTTCAGGTGTAAGACCGCTGATTTTAAGGTCCATCTGAATAGCTGTAATGCCGTCTTTTGTACCTGCTACCTTAAAGTCCATATCGCCAAAGAAGTCCTCAAGACCCTGAATGTCAACCATTGTCATCCAACGCTCGCCCTCTGTAATAAGACCGCAAGAAATACCTGCAACAGGGGCTTTAATCGGAACACCGGCATCCATAAGTGCAAGTGTAGAACCGCAGATTGAACCCTGTGAGGTTGAGCCGTTTGAAGAAAGAACCTCTGATACAAGTCTTAATGCATATGGGAACTCCTCAACAGGCGGAATTACAGGAACGAGAGCACGCTCTGCAAGTGCGCCGTGACCGATTTCTCTTCTGCCCGGACCTCTGCTTGGCTTTGTTTCGCCTACTGAATAGCTCGGGAAGTTATAGTGGTGAATGTAACGCTTCTCTGTTTCTCCGTCAATACCGTCAAGCAACTGCTTGTCAGATACAGGGCCGAGAGTAGCGATTGTAAGAACTTGTGTCTGTCCTCTTGTAAACAAACCCGAACCGTGAACTCTCGGAAGTACAGAAACTTCTGCTGCGAGCGGACGAATATCATCCATACCTCTGCCGTCAACACGCTTCTGCTCGTCAAGCAACCAACGACGAACGATGAACTTCTGTGTCTTGTAAAGGCACTCGTCAATAAGCGCTTCACTGTCAGGATAAATCTCATCAAATTTTGCGTGAACAGCCTCGTAAATAGGCTTTAATCTCTCGTCACGAACTGTCTTGTCATCGGTATCAAGAGCAACCTTTACATCTTCCTCTGCAAATGCCTTGATAGCCTCAAACATATCGTGGTCAGGCTCAAGACTTGCAAACTCAAACTTAGGCTTGCCGATTTCAGCCTTGATGCCCTCAATAAACTTAATAATCTTCTGGTTAGCCTCGTGACCTGCCATAATGGCATTGTACATCTCATCATCTGTAACGCAGTCTGCACCTGCCTCAATCATAGCAATTCTTGTGCTTGTTGACGCAACGGTAGTAGCCATTTTAGAAACAGCTCTCTGTGCCTCTGTCGGGTTGATGATGTACTCGCCGTCAATCATACCTACAGAACAGCCTGAAATAGGGCCGTTCCACGGAACATCAGAAATTGAAATAGCGATTGATGCACCTATCATAGCTGTAATTTCAGGTGAGCAGTCCAAGTCAACGCTCATTACGGTACAAACGATAGAAACGTCGTTTCTCATGCTCTTGTCAAAAAGCGGACGGATCGGACGGTCAATTACACGGCTTGTAAGGATAGCCTTTTCTGACGGTCTGCCCTCCCTCTTGAGATAGGCACCCGGAATCTTACCTACGGCATACATCTTCTCTTCATAGTCAACTGAAAGCGGGAAAAAGTCAACGCCCTCTCTCGGCTTTGGAGATGCGGTAACAGCAACATGAACTGTTGTATCACCGTAATGTACAAGACAAGCACCATTGGCAAGCTGTGTCATTTTACCTGTTTCAACCTTTAAAGGTCTGCCGGCAAATTCTGTTTCAAACACTCTGTATTTGTCGAATGTCATTAATCTGTTCATTGTAAAAATCCTTTCTGAAATCATACGATTTCTGTAATAAATATCTTGCGGATTTTCACGCTGTTTTAGCAATAAAACCGATAAAAACAATAAAATTTTACAGATTTTTTACCCGTTTTACCGCTAAAATACAGCTGAGAAAATTTACGCAAAAACGGAATTTAGGGCAAGCTTGCGCTTGCCCTGATTTGCAAAATTACTTACGGATACCAAGTCTTGCAATAATAGAACGGTATCTCTCAATGTCTACCTTAATGAGGTAGTTGAGAAGGCTTCTTCTTTGACCAACCATCTTAAGAAGACCTCTTCTGCTGTGATGGTCTTTCTTATGAACCTTGAGGTGCTCTGTAAGGTCATTAATTCTCTTTGTAAGGAGAGCAATCTGTACCTCAGGAGAACCTGTGTCGCCTTCGTGAGTAGCGTACTCGGCCATGATAGCCTGCTTTTCTTCTTTTAACATTTGCGTTTCCACCTTTGTAAAAATTTTAGCCAACCGTCCCAGAGTAAGGCTGTGAAAATCCGAATTATCGGCTTAACCCTTGTTCCGAGGCAGCGGTCAACAAGTTAATTATAACACAAAGGATAATAAATGTAAAGGATTTTTACAAATTTTTACGTTAATTTTATGCGTGATTTTATTACATTTATTAATCCAAAATTAACCCCATGCTATCCGAAATCACTTATTAGCAATTCCCAATTTTTCTTTCATCTTATTAAGTGTATCCGCTTTATTTTCATCGGACATTGCTCTGTAAGCAATCAAAAGCTTTTTTTCGTCATTTGAAAGATTATACAGTTTCAAAGTATCGTCAGGATCCTGAACTATCGGTAAGAAAGAACTTCCGTTACCAAGCAAAGTGTTATAATCCGTGCCGAAAATAGAAACAATTTTTCTTAAAACTTCATGACTCGGCTCGGACACACCTGTTTCATACTTTGTATAGGTTGTTCTGTTAATATTCAAAATATCGGCAACCTGCTGCTGTGTAAGTCTGCAAAGTTCACGATGTTGTTTTAGTCTTAATGCAAAAGAACTGTTTTTTCCTTCGTATTTAGCCAATTCTACACACCCTTTGTATATAAATGCTTGATATATATTTTAACTATTACAACAATTATAATACAAAGTTTATAATAATTCCACAAAAGTGAATATAAATCACTGTAAATTATTACCATATTGTTCCCAAAATAAGTCTTGAAATTTTCAAATATTCGTTGTATAATAGATACTGTCAGTCACGATTTGCTGGTGTGGCGCAGTTGGTAGCGCAACTGATTCGTAATCAGTAGGTCGACGGTTCAAGTCCGTTCACCAGCTCCAAGCAAAAACCGCATAACTAAGCCGTTTTTTAAGGCTTGTGTGCGGTTTTTCTTTTTGCCTGTTTCCCGTAAAACATTGCTTTTAACTGTATTATATTGTGAAAAGAATATGCAAAGACTATGCAGGATATACTCAATTGTAAAACGATCTTGCTTATCTTATACTTTATACTTTCTAAGTGTAATTTTATGCAAATACAGCAAAGCCCCTCGAGTACCAAAATCGGTATCCGAGGGGCTAAACTTATATATTATGCTATTATATGCTATTCTTTTGTGTCTGTATCGGTTTTATTTTCAACTGTATTTTTCAATCGGCGGACGATATTTACAAGGAATTTCGGAATTGGTGTGCCTAACTCCGAGAGATTTTCGAGGATTGAAATTAATTCGTTGATGATGAGCCAAATCGTTACAATTAAACCGCAACAATATGTGACACCTATATCTACATTTGCCGCCGCTAAGCCTGTGCAGATTAAATAATCGACAACACCCGCAACAACCACAAGAGCGAGATAGCTTGCTTTTTTCAAAATTCCGATTAAACCTGTTTTACTTTTTAATTCGCCGTTTCTGTACGCCGATGTCAATCCTGTAATGTAATCAATAAGCATTACAGCGATGAGCACGAGAATTGGGATAAGTAAGATATTAAAATATGATATCAGAGCACCGATAGCTACTGAAACAGTAGCCTGAATAATATTGTCTTTCATTATTTCACCTCATCGTAAAGCTGTTTTGCGAGAGCATATCCTTCGAGTTCCCACAACTTATTTTCAATTCTTTCCATACAGATTTTTTTGCCAATTTTTTCATCGTAGTTAGCAGGATCAACTGCTCCGCTTGCTTCATTTATAACAAAACCATTTGGTAATTTACAGCTTACCATAGTTACTTTGTTATAAACTGTTTCAATTCTAAATTCTGATTTTTTGAGCAATTCATCAATCTGCTGCTTTGTTACTGCATTTTTCATTTTATACCTCCAAAAATCAAGTTAAAGTAAGCTCAATACGGTCAATAGCCTTGCCCTTTGTTCCTGCGTAGCCGTCCTGCTTACTGTCTTTTTCGTCATCGTGCTGCCAATCGTAATAGTCTTCATTAACTGCAGAAACTCTGTATGTAGCCTTATAGTAGCTGCCGTGTGCGGATTTAACATCAGCAGGAGTTGTATAATAAATCTGTACAGCATCAATATCCATTCCGAGAATACCGGCATAGCCGTTTACATCATCATTAAGATTAAAACCTGTAACCCAGCTAAGCCAGTTACCGCCTTTAATATGCACTCTGTACTTAATCTTACCTTTTGTTACTTTGATTGCAAGACCGCTGATTGCCTCGCCGGCAATGCCTGCGAAGTCTGATAAACCTTTTACAGTTGGTAACCACTTACCGCATGCAAATACGCAATATTCAATCGTAGGTTTATCATCTTTTTCAACTTTTGATTCCTCTTTGTTTTCAGAATTACTCTCAAGTTTATTTAAAAACTGTTCCTTCCACAGCTTGTCCTTTGCTGATGAACCGCACCAGAAGCCCGGGCAGATTTTACCGTTAGCATCATAATGGCGAATTACTTTGTCTTTTTTGATGTTATACTTTTTCATAAGTCGTTGAGCAAGTAAGATTACATTTTCAAGTGTCTTGCCTGTGCATTCTGTTGTCGAGCCTGCAATTTCAATTCCGATTGAACTGCAATTAATATCCCAGTCGCCTGCATGCCAAGCAATATTTTTGTCAGCGACAGATCGTACAACCGTTGTATCATCGACAAAATAATGTGCAGATGTTTCAACTACATTATTCTTAAAGTAGTTACCGTTGTTTTCTGCTGTGTCGCCGTTGTTGCCGGTGTAATGAATAACAAGTGTATCAATTTCCGAAGATTTTCTGTTGCTCTCTGTGAAATTACCTTTATTGCACCATATTTCTTTAAATTTATAAGACATATTTATACCTCCCAAACTGCCATAATAGCGTTGTAGTACTCCTCGCTGAGCTGTTCTTTTAAAATCTCTCTGTCACTCTCGCAATTTGTATATGCATTGCGGACATTTTCACCAACCTGCACATCTTCGCCACCGAGATTAACAAACTTCTGTCTTAACACACTCACGCTGTCCTTTGTAAGCATATCGAGTGTGATTTTTTCTTTAAGTTCCATAGAATTACCTCCTACTGTCTGATATATGTAATTGTAAAATTGATTTTCTCGTCCTCTGTAAATTTATCCGTTGGCGAGCTGATGTAAAGCCATGAGCCGTCAAGACGGATATTTCTCAGCTTATTTGTAGTTGAGTACACAGCAATACTCGAAAATCGACTTTCGTTTTTTACCGCGAAAGGCAAGCCTGCCATCTGAATATACGATTTATCCGCAACAAGTTTTGTAATATTTACCGACACCGTAACCACCTTGCCGTTTTTCACATAGTTAAAACTGCCCTCGTTGCCGTCATAAATCGCCTGTCCGGGTGTAAGACTGCCCGTACCGCTCTCAAAATTTGAGCTATCATATTTAGCCGCAAGCGACTTGTCTGTCGCTGTTTTGTTGTCTGTTACGGTCTGACTCAGAGTACTGATTGACTCATCAGCTGAGGACTTATTGTCTGCAATCTGCTTGCTTAGCTGAGCGACTGCATTGTCTACACTGTCCTTATCCGCTTTAAGATTAATCTTCATTGTCACTGTTTCGTCAATGTCTGTTATTTCATCTTCAAGCTCGGTTTTATCTGCCTTTGCAGATAAGGCTGTGTTAATCGCAATTGTTCTCTCACTTAGCGTGTTGATGTTGCTACCCGCAAGCGCTATTTCTATGCTGTTCTCGTATATGCCGTTTTCGATTTTGTTCAGGCTTTCTGCGCAAAGTGGTGTAGCTGTGCTCGGTGCGTCTTCCCAATTTGTTTTTGTGTATGCCATAATATTTATTCCCCCTTTGCCTCTATGCTGTCTGTCAGAGCTTTAATTCCGCTCAGTGTACGGCTCAACACATAGGCTTTTACTTTCTCTTTTTTAGGTTGTCCTGCGTTATCATAGACAAAATCACCGTTTGAATCAGTAACATAGCTTTCAATTTCTAATCCGTCACCAATCTGCACCCAAGGCCTGCCGTCAAGAGTAGCTGCAAGCGGTGTGTATGAACAATTATAAAATCGTTCGCCTGTTTTTCCATGCAATAAACTTTGCACATCGTGCACCAGTCCGCCGCCAATGCCGTCATCTTTCTGCCAACAGACTACATTTTTAGTAAAATCATATGTTACAACATCCTCGCCCCACTGTGACTCTGCCACGGTGGTTTTAGCTTTTCTGTCATTTAACGAGTAACCGTAAGAAAAATTAAAGCCGTTATAGCCGCTGTTGTTGTATTCTTCAGTATATAGATTTTCGTAAAAATCGTATGTTTCTGTACTCTTGCCGAGTTCGATGTATCTAAAAACGCCATAGCTTGCATTAGGAATAATTGTTCCGAATACTCCGAGCAATTCACAACAATTCTTGAGCAGCTCGCCGTATGTAATTGTATTTGAGTCCTCAAGCCATGCTCTGTTGTATGTCGGGAAATTTCGTACAGTTAAGCCTGTTGATTGGTTTATCACCTCGTCAAGAATATCTTTGTTATCCTCGACCTGAATCATATGCTTTCCGTTGTAGTTAAGGCATAGCACAACCAATTCGCCGATTTTATAGCCGTTTGGATAAGTTTTCCATAAATCAAACAGCTTATTTGTTGCGTCAATATCATATAACATAGAGAGTGCGTCATAAGCGACAACGTGCCGCTGATTGCGGTTATTCTTGTCGAGCTTTGCGCTGTCAATAATACCGCTAAACAAATAATATTCCTTTATAGCTACGGTTTCTCCCGGCAAAAGTGATGTACCTAAAAACAGCTTTGCAGATGGCAGCAGCTTTTCTCCGCTCGGAAAACGCTGCGTTAATTTTACGCTTATCCATTTGCCTACAAGGTCATTTGTAAAGGTTCTGTCAATTGAATTTACAATGTCAATGTTAATTTCAGCGGCAATACAGCCACCAAATTTCAGCTTGCTTTCATCGCAAATTGACTGTTTAAGGCTCATACTTTCGCTTGCTATGTTTTCCTCGGTAATGTCCTCGTATTCACCATTTGGAAATGAAACTGTAAGCGTGTTTTCAATCAGATTTTCAATAGTCTGCTTTTTGTGCAGGCTTGAAACTTCAAGCAAATTAACCACCTCTTAGTATTCAATGAATGTAAATGTTACGGCGGAATATTTTATATTATCCGCAGTAATTATCTTTGGTGTGTATGTAATATCGGGCATATATGCGGTCATTGTACGATAAGCAAGTAGTTCATCGTCCCAGTATTCAACATTGAGCTTGCGTTGCTGAGAATTTGACATAGCACCGTTTAAAACACTGCGAATAGTTCTCATTTCAGCAAGGGTAAGACCGTCCTTGGTATTGAATGTAATCTTAGTTTTGTTGTTCGGTGATGTTACTCGCCTTAAAAGGTTGTTGCTGTCACGATAAGCTTTAATCTCCGTACGCTGTAAAGGTGTGGCTTGATAACTCTCTTTAGCTATGAGCTTATGTGGAAACTGCAAGCCGTTTTTCGGGAATTTAATTAAATAGCCTTTAAATTCACTCAATCTTATCCCTCCTTATGCAAAAGCGGACCTGCCAGTGCGTTTCTTGATTTTGTTATTCTCATCAGCAACAGCCTCAAAAAGCACCCTGCCGTCGGGCATAGTCAATGTAATGTGAATATCACCGCCGTTGCCCGCTCCGCCGTATTCAGAAAGCACCTCAGCCATAGCCTGTTTCATAGCAGAAATAGGAGATACTACCTCAGGTTCTCTCTTGTTGTCGCCAAGTACGGCAAGAAATTCACCGTAATTTGCAGGAACATATGCCCCTGTGGCAAGTTTTGGAATGTGCACCTCATCAAGCCGACCTGCGTGCCATTCCTGTCCGAATAGCTTGCCGATAGCGTTAGCAACCGTATCCACACCGCTTAACATTCCGTTCAACGCTGAAATAAAGCCATTGATAAAATTTTCAAGTCCGGTTAAAACATTGTTAAGAGGCTTTTTGATGATGTTATACAAGGGTTCAAAAACATTTGAAAAGACTGTTTTTATAGGCTCTAACGCTTTGCTTATATTCTTTAACATCATGGTAATTACACTCTGTACTTTTATACTTGTATCAGATAAACCATTGACAAGACCTAAAACTGTATATTGTCCACGCTTATACATTTCTCTTGAAGGTGAATGTATATCCATTGCACTGTCGTATTCACTTAATACAGTATTTGCAAGACCATTACTGTTTTTGACAAGTGCCTCCTTATATTTCTGTGTACCCTCAACAAGACCCATAACGGTGTTTTTTCCTGAATCTTCGGCAGCCTCTTCCAGTTTATTTAATGTTTTCCATTGCGAGTTTTGCACATCTTCAAGGCTAATCATTCCGGCTTTGTATGTCATCAAAACGGCAGCGGAATCGGAATAATCTCCCTTAAGAACTTTTTGAACATCAGACATATCATCTTGTGTCATTATCAGTTTGTTAAGTTCAGCAGTGCATTCATTGTATGAACTTTTAAGTTCCATTAAGGAATTTATTTCTTCGTATCCACCATCACCTAAAACTGTTTCAATATTATTTTTTGCGTCTATTCTATCATCTGCTTTTACAGAATTGTCTTTATATTTCTTGTATTGACTAATAAGCCAACTATAAGTTTTTCCACTCTGCTTTAATTTATTTTCAATTTGAGTCTGCTTAGAATTAAGTTCTGAAAGTAATTCGCTTTGATTTTTTCTTGCTGAAATTATAGATTTAGAATTTTCGGTTTGTAATTCGGATAAAGCCGAACTGTTAGCTAATAATTGATATTGATCAATCGTATTATTGATTTCATCTTGTATCTCAGATAAATCACCTTTTAGCTCGACCTTACCCCCATCACTTATTGTGACATAATTATCCCAGGTATCGCTAAAACCGCTAACATTATCTTTAAAATATGTAACAATGGTTTGCAATTCTGACTGTTCTTCAGGAGTAAGTTCAGCTTTGCTGATTAAGGTTTCAAGTTTATCCTGATATTCATCAATCAATGTATTATCAGCATAGAGCTGGTCAACCTTATCTAATGTATTTTTGATTGTGTCGGTAATTTTCTGCGTTGTATTTTCAAGTCTGCTTTTAACATCATCAATTTCATCGCAAAACTTTTTAGCCTCAGAATTACTCCATTTTAGTTCATTGTAAATTTGAACCGCTGAAACAATACCCGTTATTGCGCTTGCTATAATAAGCAGAGGGTTAGCCGAAATAACCGAACTGATGTTTTTAACTGCTGATGTGACTTCACTTATACCACTCGCAATAGTCTTACCTGTCTTGAATGCGATAACTGCTGTGGCAACAGCGCCAATACCCGTTGCTACTGCTTTTAACATATCCGGACTTATCTTATTAACTATATCTGAAATTGCCTCAAGAGCCTCAGAAAACAAATTTAACAAATCCGGTACAGCTTTCTCAATCGTCCATTTTGCAAGCGGCAATAAAACATTCTTGTACGCTTGTTTTAGCTTATCTCCGCAAGCCTTGATCAGATTTCTGAATCCCTCGGTCAAGCGTTCAACCGCCTGTGCAACGGGGTTAATGTCAAGGTCCTCAAGCCATTCGAGGCGGTCAGCTGACATTTCATCAAGCAGCCCTGTTATATCTTCGACAATGCCTAATATGCTCTCCCAAATTTTTCTGCCTGTATCGTTTTTCTCCCAAGCGTCTTTAATTTTGGTTCTGAGAGTTTCAGTATAGTTATTGCAGTTGCGGATAATCTCAAGTATATTGCTCCAAATTTTCTCGCCCTTACCGTCATTCCACACATGCCTGAATGTATCGCCTACCGTATCCAAAAGCTCAACAAGGCTGTTCCACTTGTCGATAAATGACTGTACAACGCTGTCGCCTAACCCTGCTTTGTCCCAAGCATTTGTAAAAGCCTCTGCAATATCACCTACTGTGCTTACGAAAGTGTTAATTAAAGCGTTGATATTTCCAAGCACCTTTTCGCCTGTACCGTTATTCCACACTTTTGCCCACGAATTTTTAATCGTTACGCAGGCGGTTTTTACCTTGTCAAGCGAATTTACAATATTGTCAATAGTCTTTCTTGTGTGCCTGTCGCTTTCAAGCATAGCTTGCTCAAGTGCATTTTGCATTGATTTGATTTCAGAGCTTGGCGCTTGCGTACTTGTGTCTGAGCTGTTGTCCGAGGTGTCGCTCATCACATTGAGTTCATCAAAGCCTGCAAGGTTTTTCTGTAAGTCCTCAGCTGCCTCCGATGTTTTTTCAATCTCAGAAGCAGAGCTGTCCGCTTGACTTGCAAGGTCTGACATATCGCTTACAGCTGAGCTTGTCGCATTGCTTGTTGCAGTAGAATAGCCGAACACCTGAGCTGTAAAGTCTTTAAACTTCTGTGCCGCAACGCTAAGTCTTGAAATAAATTGATTAATGCAATTAAGCAGCGGAGTAAAAGCATTTATCAAGCCTTGACCGATTGTAGCCTTGATACTGTCAAACTGCAGCTGTAAAATTCTCGTTTGATTTGCCCAACTGTTTTGCGTTCGGGCAAAGTCACCTGTTGCATTGCTCAACTGACCGAGTACAAAGTTATACCTAAGCGTTACCTTTTCCGCCTCAGTCATAGCAGATGTGGTCTTGCCCCAGCCGTTAGCCATTGCGTAATTGTCAAGTGCGTTCTGCGTCATTACAATGCCGAGGTCTTTTAGTGTTTCTGTTTCTCCGCTGAAAACAGATTTTAGCTTTGTGTATGCCTCGTCTTGCGTTATGTTGTAAAACGACGCCACATCGCCTGTGAGAGCCGTTAATGCTGTTGACATATTAAATGCTTGCTGTTCCGTAAAGCCGAAAGCCTCTGCCATAGAGCCGAATGTACCGACATATTTTTTAGCCATAGTTTCAGATAAGCCGTAAGCATTTTGCGCTGACTTTGCCCAATCGTCCACCTTTGCCGACATATGGCTGAAAGTGACATCAACTACATTCTGTACCTCTGCAAGGTCAGAGCCAAGCTCTATGCTTTCTTTGCTAAAGCTCACAACCGCCGCCGTACCGAAAGCGGTAAGCAGCGTTCTGCCGATCATTTTTGCCTTGCTTTGTAGTCTGTCAACAGCCGTTCTGACTGTTTGTAATGATTGCTTAGCCTTTTTTGCACTCATAGAAACTGATTTCTTAACGCTTTCGCAAGTATCATTTGTGCTTTTGCTGACTTCCTCGGTATTTCGCTTAGCTGTACTCTCAACCTTATCAACAACATTTTCGGCAGATTGCTCGACTGATTCTGATACCTTTTGCGCTGCCTGCGCGGTTTGCTTTGCCGAGTTTTGAGCCTGTTCGGCTTTTTCCTGTGTGGCAGTAATTTCACGCTTTGCTGAGTTTTCTGCCGCCTGAGACGATTTATCAGCCTGCCCTTTAGCAGTTTGTGCTGTCTGCCTTGCACCCGACTGTGCTTTCTTTTGAGCCGCCTCAATAGCTTTATTGATTCTTGCAATATCGCTGTTAAGACCGCTTGTGTCGATTTTGGTATTAAAAATCAAACTGCCGTCAACCGCCATGTAATCACACTCCTTTCTGTAAAATTAAGGGCGCAGCAAAATGCGGCCCCTTGTGGTATAAAAACAGCGCACACCCAAAGATGTACGCTGTAAAATTTGAAAAATTTTAGCCACCCCGTTTGGAGTGGCTTTTTAATTGAAGATAGATTAAAGGATTGCGACTGTCAGCTTATTTTTATGGTCGCCAATGACAGTTAGGACATTCTGCAATGTCATTATAGGAATTTATACAATGACATTGTGGGCATTCCCACTTATCATTACTAACAAACTTTGCTTGTCGGCTGTCGGTATGTTCCAAATGACAGTTAGAGCATTCGGTAGCCTCTGCTTTGTTCATACAATGACATTTAGGACATTCCCAATCTGTTGTTTTGGCGATTACTGAGCTTTTACCTGCACCCAACTCTTCAAGATAAGCAAGTATTTTAGCAATACCGCCAAAAATCAGGCATAATAATACTGTTGATACCCAGCATACAAGCATTAAAGTAAAATTAAAACTGCGGGTTACGGTATCAGTTAGAAAATTTGTATGTACGCTTTGGAAAACTGCGCCTAAAGCTATTCCTCCGACTGCACCAAGTATCAATAGTACGACTGTTATACCTTTGTAAAATTTGCTGTTCATAAAATCACTCCTTTGTTACATAATATAACAAAGTTTGTGTATTGTCAACAATAATTTTGTGTAACACCTATACAAGATTGTTTATAAAATCTTCTTCGGCGTCAAGTTCTGCTTGCTGTTCGGGAGAGAGCTTTTCCTTGATGTCAACAAGCTCTTTGTGCTCATTGTAAAAATCACGCTCCCATTTTTCAAGCTTTTTGCCCTTAGCACGCTTGCCTCTTATGTTCATTACCTGCGAGAGCAAGCCGTCGCCTACCTCGCTGAAATAGCCGAGAAAAGTCCACCAATGCACATAGCTTGCAATCCTTGTTTCAAAGCCTGCAACCTTGTTAAGTGCTGGGAAAATAATGCTTTCGTCATAGCTCCAATCAATAATTTTGACTGGAGCTTTTTTCGATTTCGGCACATCTCCGCCGTCAAGAAACCACAATGCCTTTTTGAGTGCCTCCTCAACATTCTTTGGAACTTCCTTGTATAAGCAATTCAAGCATACTGCCGCTTTTTCGCCGTAGGTTAGCTCTTTGTCGGCATAAGCCTCGAAAATCAAGAGAGCAATACGAAAATCAGAATTAATCTCGTACTGCTCTCCGTCTATTTCAAAGCTTGTAGGAAGTAATCCAATCACTTTGCAAGCCTCTTTGCTTGATTGAGGTACTTCTCAATATGCTTGCTCTGCTGAGCGTGTGCGTTTTCAATGTCACTTACGATGACCGGCACAACGCAGTTGAGAAAGTTCTCAAAAATCATACTGCCATCATCACAGATTGAAAGGCAATTTACATCGCCAAACGCACCCTGACTTACACCTGCACCGAGAACATAGTCTATTTCTCGGCGGATTTCATTGTCAACGTCAAGAAAAATTTCAAAGGTTACATCCTCGGGTTTCATATTCTTGTACTTCTGCACAAGCTCTTCTGTGCGTTCTGTCAGCTTGTTGAGTCGCTCAACGAGTGAGTAGTCTGTGGTGTTAATCTTGATTACTGTGTTTTCATCATTGTTGATTGCATATGTTTTTAAGGGTGTTTTAAAATTCAAACTCTGCATAGAATCACTCCTTATACAGTTTCGGTAAATGTCGGTACCTTATCTGAGATTGTCGCTGTACCCTGCTTTCTGTTGCCGTCAAATGTAACATTAAACGGAATGTTTACACCGCTCTGTGCACCGCCGTATGACTGCGGTTTAACGATGCAGTCCTCAATCCAAGCATCATAAGGGCCTGTTTTCTTGTCAATGAGCACTTCAAGAATTTTGGTTTTGCAGTCGTCACCGGTAAGGCGGTTCATTGCAATGTCCTTAATTTTTGTATAAATACTGTCGCCTGTGTTTGCGTAGTATGTACCTGCGTCAAGGGTAGGCTCGTAGCCGTTGTCATTTACAGAGGTTTCATCAAGAATGTTCTTTACTGTGCTTGTGTCCGGACTAAGCTCGACCGACATATCGTCAATGTCCTTGCCGATAAGATACCACTTTGGACTTTCGCCTGTGCCAAAGCTTGCGTCAATAAAATGTAAAAGGTAACTTCTCTTAAGTTTACCGATATCGGGTGTTGATACTGCCATAACAATTCCTCACTTTCAATTTTCAATCAATTTTCAATAGTGTATTGGGCGGTGATTTGCAATTGGTACTGCACACCGCCGTTGTTGTTTTCGTCAGGTATGCTGTAAAGCATTCCGTTTGAACAAGTAAGTTTTTTAAGCTCACCGTATAAAACATTGTCGCCGACTTCAACTTCTATGTCGCCCTCTGCGTGCTGTTCAAGCCACATTTGCAGCTCAAGCAACATTCCGCTGTTTACAAGTCGGTCATAGTCGTTGAGCGACTGACAGGTAGCGTACAGGATAAAGGTGTGATTGCGTGTTTGATTCCCTAAAATGTCTTCGCTGACAAGCGTGTCGCCTGTCGGAGAAAGTCCAAAATCCTGTACTTTGTTTGTTGAATAATCAATGTGCACAAGCTCGCCGATTTTCGGAAACTCCTGGACAACGGACCTTACAAGTTCGATTATATTCATTTTGCATTACTCCCAAGTCTTCTTGCCGCCGCTTGCAGAATATCTCCTTTGCGGTCGGCTTTCATTCGTTCAAACCACATTTTGCCCGCAAGCGGGTGCTTGTCCTTGCTGTAGTGAATATCTCTGCCTGTCGGGTGTTTTTTCTTGCCTTTAGGACTTCGCCAACCGATTATAATGCCGTCACCGCTATAGCGTCCGAATACGATATGCTCTGTACCGTCTTTCTCTCGCACGATCGGATAGTTAGGACCATACACCTTGCCATAGTAAAGATACCTTGCATACGGTGTAACCTGCGTGATTTGACCGCTGCCGATTACCGTATGAACGGTTGCAGAGTTTTCAAGCACGCCCATTTTAAACGGTGTGTAAGGTTTCATCAGCTTAATGCAATCCTTGTCAACCTCTTTTTGAGCAAGTAACAGGTTATTATTCAGATTGCCTGCAAAGTTCTTGCTCCACTTGAGAGAAAGAGTGCCGCTAACATCAGACGGCTGATTCACATTAAAAAGCATTTAATCACCTCGCAGATACTTTGATGTGCTGTAAATCCGCAGGGCCGTAAAGCAAACGGTCAATACTCATTACTGTGTGAATTTCGTATTTGTCACGCAAGGTTTTTAGGCTCTCTGATACGCTCCTGTCGCTTGAATTATCAAAGATGAAATTACACTCACCTTTTACAATAATGTCTTGAGAGGGGGACAGAGGGGATATATCAGCGTTTGGAAACAGACCGTTGCTCGGAAATAAAAAATCATTCGGAGCAAGAACAAGCGCATTTAACGGAATGTATATAGCTATTCCGTCAGCGTTCTGCATTCCGCTTTTAAGTACGTTAGCGGCTTTGCACTCCTGCCAATGGCAATGCGGAATAATAAGCCTGTCAAACCCTTTGCCGTTAAATCTGTAAAGGGTCATCATAGTATCCGTAAACATAATCAAACACCTCTGTACAAAAGGTCTGTGTCTGCAAGATACTTATATACTGCGGATTTAACACATCGTGTAAGTTGCTTTTTGCGAACCTCACAGCTTTCATACGAGCGTGACACATCTCCGACTTTTTCTGATGTTATGCCCTCACTGCCGCTCATATTATCGGCTTTATACATCAGCTCTGCGACCTCACAGCAACAAAGTTTCACAGGCTCGATTATATCTTTTGTATCGTCAATATTTGAGCCTGTGTAAGCATTAATAATAAGCGTTGCCTCTCTTGCATAGTAGGCAAAAGCGGAGGTAATGACCGCTTTTCTGCCACATAAATATTCGGTTTTGTAATAGCTTTCGTCAGCGTAAGCGGTCATACTTCACACTCCTTTAAGACTTAACCGCTGTGTGACAGTAAATACCGGCGGTCTTGTTTTCGTACACATCTGCAATGCCTACCATTCTGTAACCGAACTTGTAACCGTCCGAGTCCTGATTTACCGACGGTTCAATTACCTTAGTGTCAAGGTGCTTAGTAAACTGGATAAGGGCAGGCTTATGAATAATCATAAAGTTGATGTTTGAGGCGGCAGTGGCTTTCTGATAGCCGCCCTTGGTCTTGCCGCTCGATGTGCCGTCAAGCTGTTCAATCGCTGTATAAAAGCGTGTCTGCGGCACTGTGATAATCTTAGCAAATCTGCTGAGAACCTCTCTTGACTTTGTTGTGTCCAAATCCTGCACAAGTCCGTAAAGAGTTGGTGTAATGTAAAGGTAACGCTGCTCGTACGGAACTTCGTCCTCGTCCATCTGAGTAGTACCTTTGCGGAGTGCCTCGATTACTGCCGCACCTGTGGTAAGGTTTGCAGGTGTGGCAGAGGTAATGCCTGCGTGACTTGCGTATGCGGCAAAGCGGAATGCGTCAAGCTCCGGCACAACCTTTGTGCGGATAAACTCGCCCGAAAGTCTGCCGAACGCAACGCCTGCGGTTTCGATATTGTCCATTGTGTCCACATTGAACATTCTGCCTCGGTCAAAATTGCATTTTACGGTTTCGTTTGTGAGTGTAACATCACCGTTCACATAACCGCTGTTACGACTGTAATCCGCAAGACCGTCCATTGAAATCATCGGAATAATAAGCTCGTTTGAGTTTGCACCTGCTGTTGCAAGATCGGTCGCACCGTCAAGCTCGCTTGTAAGTGCCGACTGCTTATAAACCTCATCGAGCAAGGCCGTGTAAGTTTTAAAAAGTGCAATAGAATTTGCCATAAAATTTCACCTCATCAATTATTTTTCGTCTGTACTAAGTCCCATTGCCGCTCTCATACTTGCAAGAGGGTTTGACTTAATACCTGCGTTTCCTGTATTCTTTACAGGGTTTTGGAAAGGCTCGTCCGAGCCGAACATATAGCTGTTTTCGGATTTCACGCTTTCAAGAGCCTTAGTAATATCGTCTGCCTGATTTTTTGATGTTTTAAGACTGTCAAGGTCAAGCAAAGCCTTAACCGCCGTTGCGTTTCTCGCACCGCTCTTTGAAATAGCGCCGTCAAGTACAGAGTTAAACTCCATATCGGCAATTTTTGTCTGATACTCGGTTTCTTTGTCTTTAAGGCTTGTGTTGAGTTTTGCAATCTCGCTTTTAAGATTTTCGACATCTACGCCCTCAAACTCTTTAAGTGCTGTCTGAGCTGTTTCAAGCTGTGATTTGTAATTATCTCTTGCGGTTGTGATTTTTTCAACCTCTGCAACAGTCTTGTAATTTGCAAGCACCGCCTTGTCAAACTCTGCCTTTTTCTCATCGGGAATCGTAATACCAATTTCAGAGAGAAGTGTGTGTATGTTCTTCATAATATAAATCCTTTCTGCATAGCTTATATTCCGCTTTGCCTGCGGTAGAAATTCAGCCGTATAAACCAACGGCGGGGTAAAATAAAAGCACCTATGCAATCAAATGCAAGGGTGCTTAATCTGCTTTATTTTTGTTGTCTTCAACCTCAATAACAAAACCTCTGTCAATAAGGCTTTTCGCTCGGTCTTTGGTACATTCAAAGACTTCATTGACAGGTCTGTTGATAAGACCGTTCATTTTATCGTTAAACGACACAACTACTTTTACTTTCATTTTGTCACCGCCTTTCTGATTTTGGGTATTAAAAAAGCACTCAATCCGATTGATTAAGTGCTAATCTCTGTATTAAATTCACGCATAACAAAACCGCCCACAAGGAGCGGTTAGTCTTCTTCCAAGTAGTCAAATTCACTCGACATTGAGCGTTCTTTTTCTTCGTCTGTTAATGTAGAAAGAAATTCTTCCATACATTTTATTTGCAATTCAATAGGTCCGTCGATAATTGCGTTTCTTGATTTATTTTCTTCCACTCCAAATCACCCCAGCTTTTGATTTATTTAGCAAAGTTTTAACAAATCTATCTTTTTCCTCATCGGTTTCCTTAACCACTATCTTCTTATACAATCTATTACACTCAAGAGCAAATCTATTGTTGTCAAAATCATCGGTTTTAGTTAAATATTCAACTGTGCCGTTGTTTTTTACAATAGTAATTGTTCTAACATTTTTATTTGCAAATACATCCAAATCGTTCATAGAATAACTACTGTTTCTCGGATGATTATGTAAAATAGTTAAATTTTTTCCTTTTGTCTCCAAGTATGTGCCAAAGTCAATTTTTTCATCAGAACCTGTAAATGGTTTATAGTCAACCAATCCGTCGCGAAAAACAAATGCAACTTCTTTATTGTCATTTTGTTCTTTTGAAAATTTCAAAAGTTCCTTATGTTGTTTTTGAATTTCAACCCTTTGTTCTTCAGAATATCCGGCAATATCAACTTTCGGCACTCGCTCGATAGCTTTATCTGTTATTGGCGTAATAGGCTTTTTATTTTCCTCTTTTATTATACCACTACCGCCCGATTTTTCAACACCGAATTTACCTTTAAAGGTATGATTTTCTGTGTTTTTAATCGGCAAAGAAGTAGTTTTTATTCCGCCTATCGGTGAACTGGCTTTTTTAGGCTTTGTAATACCCTCAACGCTGCTGCCGCCAACCGTTACCCTGTCCCATTGTTGAGAAAGTCCGACGCTTTTTGAGAAGTTCACATATTCATCGGAAGTTTTTACATATCTTGCACGAGCGTTAATTATTGCTTGCTCGTCAGCCCCGCCTTCTTCAAGCAATTTTATTTTCTGCCTTTGTGCCCGCATTGTGGTTTCAAGTCTGCGCTGCCTTTGGGTTGCCTCATACTTTGTGTATGTCTTGCCGTTGTATTCTACAGGCTTGTTTTCCTCTGCGTTCATCTTGTCGAGCTGTTCATCTGTGTATGTGCGTGGAGTTATGCCGGGAGTGAAAGGCGAATATGAGTGATAGCAGTTTGCGCCACAAAGTCCTGTTACCGTGCCAAGTCCACACACGCTTTCAAGTTCTTCCTTGCTGTACACTCTGCCCTGCCACACCTGATGGCTCGGTCTTGCTCCGCTGTGCCACGATACCTCAAAGTAATTTGTGCCGAGTTTTTCGGCGTTTTCCTCATTGATTTTGCCCACAACCTGATTCAGTCCTGTTGACACCGCACGCCTTGCCGCAACGGTAACTCTGTTGCTGTGACCGCTTGCATAGTCAACCGTACGCAATCCGCTGTTTGTCATTTCGGTTACGGTTTTTTCGAGTACGGTATTATAATCACTCGCACCGCTTGCAATTTCCGTGACAGCTTTATCAAGTGTTTCTTGATAATAGTCTGCAACGGGAGTAAAGCCCAAACTGCCGTCAGGCTGTCGCTTTGCAAAGCCCATTGACTGTGTAATGTTTTTACATTCGTTTTGTGTCTGCTCTTGTACGGCCCTCACAAATTGCTGTAGTGGCTCGTTTTCTGAATATGGTATAAACTCCTTGCCTTGTTCAATAAAAGCGCTCTCCGCCTCGTTATATCCGCTTTCCGTTATATTTGTAAAGATGTTTTCAACTTCTTTATCGCTAAGGTTAAGTGTCCTTGCAACAATGTCTTTGATTCGCTTTTTGCTTGTACCTAAATCGTATAATCTGCTCATTTTATAGCCTGTTGACGGTATAATCTCCGCAGTTTCAAGTAACATTCTTACTATTTCCGTCATTATGCTCATTTGCAGGCTGTCAAAAATCTGTTCGAGCGCTGTGGGGATTGCCTCCATAATCTCAGGCGTAAACATCAGTCAACTACCTCTGAGGCTTGCGGCAGGTTCTTTTTTGCAGTCTTTTCGTCCTCGCCGTACCACTTTGCACGGTACTCCTCGGGCTTCATAATGCCGAGGCTCAAATCCTGTATATCCTGTGTGCGTTCGGTCTGTTCATCGGTGAGAATACTGTCCTTAAAGTCACAAACGAATGTGTAACCGCTTGTTGTCAGCGAATTGTAAAAGGCAAGAGCATATACCAAATCGTCAAGGCAATATTTAAGCTGCTTTTGAATTGCAGATACTGTGTTGTACTTTCTGTCCTTTGCCGACTTAATCTCTGTTGCGGTTTTCGCCACCGTTTCGGGATTGGATAAGTCACCGTAAGCAAGTCCCACCGAAAATTCAAGCCTGCGAAGATATGTATTTAAGCCGTCTGTAATATCTTCTTGACGGATTGCAGGAGAAAAATCTTTGAACAATTCATTATCGCCAAGGTCAACATCTACAGCCTTGTAGAGTCTTTTGTTGAGTTTTTCAGTACCCTCTTTCTTGAAAGCTGCGGCATCAACATGTATTGCCCTTTCGCCACTCTCAAACTCCCAATCAAGTCTGCCGAATTGTGTGTCTATTTTACGAATAAGATTTATGTCATTTGCGTAGACAGAAACACCGCAAGATGAGCCGTCAATCGTGTTTTTAATCGGTGTGCGAAAATAACCGAAAGCAGGGCGGAGCATCGCAGGGTATGTAACAGCATTCGGCAGGCTTGCCCACTCGTCAACTGCCGCAAGCGGAATTTCTCTTCCAAGTTGCCCCTCACTTGCAGACACATAAGCAGTGTTGGTAATTGTCAATCCCTTTTTGGTATCAAGGCTGTGATACTCAAGCCTTGTGTAGTAGTTGTCGCCGATCTTCTTAAATTCAGGAAAGATGACTTTTACAAGCCTATGCCTTGCGTCAAATTCAATCGGCACAAAGGCATTTGCGGAAATATACTGCACCTTGTCGCCGCCTAACGGTTTAATCACCATTGCGCCTGTTGCAAGTCCCGACTGCAATTCGGAGTTAAGGTCTTCCGTTGCGGTTTCAAAGATTTTCTGCAATTTGTCATTGCTTACGCTTGCAGTCATTTCGTTAAGCGTGATGTTTGCAAACTCCCTTGTGATTGACTGCTCAAGTCTAAGGCTTATTACATCGTCATTAAGCCAAGGGGCATTGCCCGAAAAGCAGTTTTGCCAAAGCTCAATACTTGAGAGCATATCGTCTGTAATTGCAGGCTTAATGCCAAGTGCCTGCTTAATATCTTTCAGCGGAAACAACCTCTGCCACACTCCTTTCAGATAGTTTAAAAATTGCATATTACACCGCCCTTATAAATCTTTTCATATCCCGTTCAAATGTGTATTCAAAACCGTCAAGGCTGTCGATGTCGGTTGAACCGTCGTCAAGTCTTTCGTCAACAAGTTTTTTATCGTTCCAAACAGCCTCACAAAGAGCCGTTTTCAGCGTGTCGCAGCCGTCAGTGTAAAAGAATCTGCCCGCGCCCATAAGTCGCAGCAGGCATTGAATACGGTCCTGTACGGGATATTTGCGTGCGGGTCTGACTATGGTATTCGGAAAATGTTCTTCAAACGCTCGTTTAATGCCTCTGCCGAGCACGGTTTCGGCGTTATCCCAATACACAAAGTCAACAACACCGCACAAATCAAAAACAGACTGTGCAAAATTAATTGCCAGCCTGTCAATATCGTTTCCGTCGTATTCACCGAAGTGTCGTTCGCTTTTCAACGCTATTAAATTATTGTAGCCTCTTGTTTTTGCCGTCGCCACAAATGCGTGGCCCGATTTATTGCCGCCAAAGTCAATGCCGATTGTCACTTCTTCAAGTTCCGATTTCAAAAACTGCCTGTACGGTAAATCCGTGTTGATTTTGTCGGTAATTTGACAGTAAAATTTTTTTGGATTATCGGCAAATCGGCGGTAAATAGCACCCTCGGCACGCACCCACTTGCCAAGAATAAGACGGTCATAGAAAATTGTACCCTCATATTCATTGCAAAGGTTCTTCACAAACTCTTCGGATAAGAATTTATTATCGAAAATCGTGTATTCCTGCAAATAAATATCTGCGTCGCTGTCAATGAATTTCTTGAGCCAATGAGTTGGGTGTTCAGGGTTTAAACTGCCGTCAAAGCACGAATAAGGCTTGTCAAGTCGGGATTTAAGCATATTGAAAACATCTTCGTTCCACTTTGCAACCTCATCACCGTAAATATATTTTGCCGACGCACCCTGAATTTTAGCAACCTGACTGACCTTTTCCGCACCCAAACAGTACACATCTTCACCGCACACCTTTGCAATGTTTCGGCTGTTAATCGTACCGACAACATCAGAGGTGTAACGCTCTCGCATAGGCTGCAGTACATTTCGCTCAATGGTTTCTTTTGACACGCCTATGATAAAGCACAAACCGTCCTTACCGATTCGCTCTCGAATACGCATAGGCACAATACAGGTGACATCAACAAAACTTTTGCCCGAACGCACCGCACCGCTTTTTATGTTCCAACGATGTGTAGCGTTTGCGATATATTCTTTTTGCTTAATCGTGTACGGCATTGTTTGTGCTCCTTTCTGCGTCATCTTTGATTTCTTTCAAAATGCTGTCGAGCTTGTCAAGTGTGGTCTTGTCGGTTTCCTCTTTTTGCTTATCCCGCCACTTGTCGGGGCGGCGGTTTTTCAGCCAAAATATTTGTGCAGTAGTGTTGCCCTCAAGAGCAGAGGACAACAAAGCATTTTCAACCTGATAGTCCACAACCTCTTTGCCCTTTTTTAAGGACTCCGAAATCTCCGAATACTTTTTCTTCCACTCATAAAATGTTGATACTGTAATTCCTATATTCTTAGCTATCTGCTCATCGGTCAAGCCGTCCCTTGCCCAACCCTCAAGCAGTAATAAATTTTCTTCTTTAAGCCATTTTTCATACTTTCCTTTTGCCACCGTCACCACCTCTCTTTATGTAAAAATAAGCAAAAGAAAAGAGAGTACTAAATGCACTCTCCATTAATCAGTATTAAGCGTTAAAGCATTAATTCTGTCATTCAATTCTATCAGTGTATTTTTCACATTTATATAGTCTTTAGGTGTAAAAGATTTATCGTTCCTATTATGAAGCATCACATTGTTTGCTCTCGATAATCTTTGATAACATGAAACAAGTAAATCAAGATCATCTGGATAATTCCCCAATGCATCTTTGCATTCCATAACCAGCCGTGCAAAACTACGTTTATTGAGGCCACAATTTAATTCATCGCTAACATTTTGCGTATTAGAAAGCAGTCTTATTGAGTCTTCCATAGCATCTAACTTTGAATATATTGATTTCATCATAATTCTATCGAAAACGACCTCATCAACTTTGGAATTATCCACTTTTGCATTTGCTAAATTGACTATGTTCATTAACGAAAATGAACCATTTTTATAAGTTTCCTTTATCGCATTAGCAATATCATCTTTTGCCTTCATAACATTTTCATACAATCTATCTTTCTTATAAAAAACAGTATTAATTCCTGCTACATCAAAAATTTTATCAGTAGCATCATCCTGTACCAAAACTACTTTTTTACCATAGGCTTGTCGAATTCCTAATTCATACATAACATTCGGATTTCTTGAACTTAAATCACAAATTGCCATATCACATTCAACTAAATTTTTCAAAATTTTTTTCATTATCGAATCACATATTTGATTACTGTCTGCTCTTATAGGTTCAAACTCCGCCTCTTTGACGGCAGGAACAATTATCTGTTCGTATATTTTATCAAAATGGCCTGCAGGGTATTTCGGTTGGTCTGATATAGGCATTATAACAAAACAGGTTTTTACCTTATTTTCTTCGCTCATATGCAACTCTCCTTAGTTGTAATATATCACTAATCTATCATATTATTTGACACAATTCAACAGATTTTACATTTTTCTGTAAACCGCACAATTAAGAAAGTAATAATTTGTATAAAATAACCACACACAACACAGACCGCCCTCAAATGAGAGCGGTCTGCCGTTATTTTTGAAAAAGGAGAACTACAAAATGCCTCTTATTATCGATTTCTTCATTTTATATTATATCACCCTTAGAACGGAAAAACGGACAAATTTACCAATGGTGGCGGTTGCACATTTTTCTTATGTTATCCGGTGTATTTATTCCGCCTGTATCAACTGCTATCTTCGCCCAGCTGTATCGCAAGCTAAGGTGCATAAACAAACAGTTCTCCACAAAATCGTCACGGGAGAGGCTGTTGAGTGCTGCGTTTCGGCGGATTTCAAGGTTTTGTATCTCCCTCTGAATATCTGCAATCTGCACCACCGCATTGCCGACCTTGTCAGATGTTTGACCTGCACTCGGTAAATCCGACAGCTTAGGCGATGTATTGTCAGCCTCGGCGGCTATGCGTGCAATCTTAGCTTTTAACCTCATAATTTCTCGGTTTATGTCTTTGATTTCTTTTGCGGTCATTCTTCTACCTCACTTTCAAGCCAATGTTTTGTGCAGTCAATGCAGCTGCCGTTAAACTGATCATTTACTTTCACTTCTATTAAATATGATTTCGTAAACAACTTCGTTATAATATTTCCCACATCTATCCTTAAAAAAGTCTGTAAACACAAACTTTTTGCCGTTATAGTGTTTACAATAGTTATCATAATGCCCCTCAACGATTTTTCTCTTTTCGTCATTATCGTTGTTAATGATAATTCTCTTTGAGATGTCTTTACTCCAAGTCTGAATAATTCCGCTTTTAGCTCTGTTGGTGCTTTCCGCTCTTCTTACGCCTGTCACAATCGCTCTGTTGTGTCCTGCCGTTTCTTTCAGTATCGCACAACAATATCGTGCATGGCGAGTGGGTGGAATTTTCTTAGCCGGAATCAAGCTCCACATACTGACAGATTTACCTTTGAAAGTTGGCATTTGCGTTGTACACTTAATTCCTTTAGACTCCAGCTCTTTGAACTTTCGGCGAATGTGATAAACGGTTTCGGGCGCATCGGCAGTTGTATGACTATGTGAAATCTCAAAATCTATACCTGACTTAAGCGCAAGGTCTAAAATTATTTCGCTATCTTTGCCGCCGGAATAGCATAGTAGCAAAGGCTTATTATAATAATATTTGCTTATTTCGGCACCTTCGCGTAGTCGCATTATAGCAACCTTTTCTAAGTCCATTACTTTTCACTCTCCTTAATAGGCTGATTCCAACACTCAACGCAGTTATGGTATTTTCTGCAATCGTCTTTACTCATTAGTCCTAAATGTTGTAGACAAATAGACTCAGGTGTTCCATCAGCACGAAGTTTAGTGTGTGGATAATGTTTCAAAAATTCACTCAAATAAGTTTTCTGCGGGTGTTCATCACTCCATTTCTGTACAATTGCGATTGCCTTTTCTGGATAACTCATTTCAAGGTTCGTGCACGAAATGCCTGTGCCATTATTTGAACTGCTCAAAGGGCAATCTGAACAGTCAAGTTTGCATATTACGTTCTTCTGTCGTTTCGTCATTCTCGACTTTTCAATAAAGTAATTTTCAGTTCTTGAACAATCAATCATTTTCTTTATCCTCCAAATCCATTTTTGCTCCGCAATGTGGGCAATAGTTTTCAAATTGATAACGGTTGTTAATGACTTGATAAACAACCTCTCTCCCGCAAGTTAAGCAGTATGCTTCCGCTTCACCTACTTTTCTGTCTTCCTTTTTTACCCACTTTGAGAGTTTAACTTTGTCAACAACTTTAAGTTTAATTTTTATACGACTGATTTTTTTAATGTGGGACAATCTAAAAACACAATTACTAACAACCTTATCCCCACAAGTGCAGAAATATCGTAACTTTGGTATTGACAAATTAGCGTCATTTTCAAAGGCTTTTTCACCTGTTTTATGTAAAATGCCCTCAATCACCGTTCCGTCAAAAAGTACGATTTCAACATATTTCCCTAAATGTCTTTCGAGTTCATATCTTGTCATAATTTTTACTCCTTATCTATTTTAGGACAATAGTCATACAAATCATTTTTGGGGTTACTATCGTCAATTTCGATAATATGCTTAACTGTTTCGGCATTTCGTTTTGAATTAAAGTATATCGTGTTTACACTACCGTCTGCGAACGGTATATCCAACGCATAATCACCGCATACCTCACGAATTTTTAATTTATTATCCATTCATCTTCATTCCTCCAACAGTTCCGGATTATCAACAAACAAACTTTTCACATTGTTGCTTTTTTCAAATTTCTCAAGCTCCTTTTCTTTGAGGGATAGCTTTTCACGCTCAAAATTCATAACTTTTTTCAAATTTTCTTTTTCAAAATAAAATATTACAGGTTCTTTTATTTCTCTGATTAAGCCGTATTTCTTAGCTAATCTAAAAATAAAAACCTTTTCAAGTCTTGATAGTATTTTACCTAATTGCTCTCTAAAATCTTCAACCGACATTGTAGATTTGTAAAAATTACACATTCTGCAAGCAGGATTATAATTTTCAATATCGTTTGCACCGTCATACCAATACACGCTCTGTATATGGTCAACTTGCATTTCCTTTAACGCAAGTTCACAACCACAATAAGCACAATGACCATTATATTTTTGATATACTTTAAGCCTCGTATGTTTTGATATAGATTTTCTATTACTCATTCTATATTACTCCTTTAAAGTTCTGACTTTTTCGCCATATCTGCGAGTTTGACCTCTGAATAATATTTCTCTCATTTATATTCTCCTTTTATTGTTCAGTATCGCATATTTCCTCTGAGCTTGCTTAATTCTCGCGGTTCTGCAGTCCTTACAAATGTCATTGCTTATTCGTTCATAAAAGGTAATTCCACACCTTTTGCAGAATTGTGGTTCTATTCTATTAAATGATGTGCAGCTGTCACAGTCTTTTTCGTTTGCCGTACAGCCGTTTATGTTATCCCAATAGGTACAATAATCTTTTTGCCAAAATTCAGCGTACTCACTCTCAACATTTGAGTTCTCTTTCGCAACACATTTAATTTCACCTGCAAGCATAGATAACAAGACTTTTATCTTCTCCTTGTCCTCTTCAGACATAAACCTCTTGTATTTAATCGTCCTGTCCGGAAGATTATCGCCAAACTGACCATTGCCAATGTATGCTCTTACCTTATCAAGCCTTTCAGTCAAGTAATAGTCAAATACTCGACCTCTGATAGCTTTAACAGATTTGCCAAGCACATCTGACATTTCTTCATACTTATAGCCTGATTTAATCATTTCACCAAGCTTCTTAAATTCTTCAGCCGTCCACTTTATGTGATTATTTGCCTTAACTGGTCGCTCCTTAATATCAATGTCTAATATTCTTCTCTGTATTGCTCCTTCCGTTCTATTAAGCAGTATCGATAATTCTCTATAGCTATATTTATGTTCAGCAAGAAATTTCTTAAGTCGCTCATCTTCAACAGTAGTCCAAGGTGATGTAATAAATTTATAGCTGTGCCTTATATCAGTTCTTCGCTTTTTATCAACCCAATCAGGTTCTGCACCAAGATAATACTTTTCAAATTTGGAGAAATTCAAAAAGCTCTGATTCTTGTATGCCCATTCCCAAAATTCATCAATATAAACTACCTCAAACTTTTCTTTCTGCCTGCAAATCGTATGTAAACGAAGACCTCTATTTTGTGCCCAAGAAATTTTGATGTAACCTCCGCTACTTTGATTACCATAAACAGCTTCGCTCAAATATGATAAAGTTACATATCTTTCTCCACAGCTCAGAAAAGTTCCAAGCTTTAATTTATTAACTTTGTTAAGTACCGAATAAACAGAGCGTGATAAATGTTTTGTAATGTTTTTTACACTAACATTTCCCCACACATTCCGTAAGTAATCAACCTCTTCCTGCGTCCAGTTCCTTCTCATTTACTTTCACCGTCCTCAATAGGCTGATTCCAACATTCTACGCAGCCGCCTACTCTACAAGTCTTTATATCTGTCAAGCCTAACTTCCGAAGGCATATTTCAGGTGTTCCATCGTGAACAAGAGAAGCATTCGGATAGTTTTTTAAAAACTCACTTAAGTAAGTCTTCTGTGGGTGTTCATCGCTCCATCTTTGCACGATTGAAATCGCCTTTTCAGGATAAAATTTTTCAAAACTTGTACACGATAACTTTTCAGATGTCCCATTGTTCGTAGGGCATAAAGGACATTTTTTGCAATCAATTTTGCATATTCCGAATTTTGATTCTGTTGATCTTGTCATTCTTCGTTTTTCAGCAAAGTAATTTTCAACTTTTGAACAATCAATCATTTTCTTTATCCTCCTTAAATTCTTCCAAGCCTTTCGAGTGCTGTATATTCTCCGTAGCTGTAATGCGTGTTGTGCAGCTTATTGTACCTGCTTATCTCTTTGCACTTTTCTTCGAGAGTATCAACATTTTGGCAGCGGCTCGAATACGATTTAATTGCTTTTTGCTCTTCACGATGAAGTTTTGCTTTAAAACTATTAGCCTCAGCACGGCAACTGGCACAATATTTTTGACTTGCGGATTTCCTTGTAACCAAAGCGCCGCACACTTCGCATTTTAATTTTTCTTCCATTGCTAAATCTTTCCTCCTTTATCATTTTTGTATGTACAAATCCAACCTGTTTTGAACTGTTCAGAGTATCTGCACTTTTGACAGCAACAAATACAAATGTTTTTGCCGTATGTTCTGTTGACTGCTTCGTGATTGCATTTTCTTACAACTAAGCTGTCCCACATCAACAGACATTTTGAGCATTTTGTTTGTTTCATAATTCCTCCTGTAACAAATTTCCAAAAAGCTGTTACGCCTATGTTACATCTTAAACGCTTAATAATATAGATAAATACTATATATTATATATAATGTAACATATGTAACAGGTGTAACAAGTAATCTATCACTATACACGCGTGGTATATATTGTTCAATATTTTATTTTTATATTGTATATATAGTGTGTATGTAAAAAAAGCTGTTACACTGTTACATTTTAAATTTAATTTTAAAAAACGGCTATTTTATGCGGTTTTTTAGATATAACAATGTAACTTAAATCAGTTACACAGCGGTTACACCTGTTACAATTTAATCAAAAGGTAAGTCTTCATTGTTCAAAAAGCGGTCTTCTGCGGTTTCTTCTACGCTCAAAATACACGCACACCGACACACTTTTCCACAAATTCGCTTTGTTACAGAATTGCAAGTGTTTGAAGCAAACGCCATCTTATTCTCAACTGCCCAACTCAAAAAAGCCTTTGCGTTAAAACCGTTCTCTTGCAAGACTGCGTCAAATTTGCTCTTAATGAAGTAAATTCTGTCTTCAATCACAGTTCCTCAATCCTTATGTAAATGCCTGGTACATCTGCCCAAAACTTTTCACACATCTCGCTTGCCACGAGTGCGTCATCTGTCCAAAAGCCCACGAGCGTCATACAGTCCTTGAGCATTTTTTGTAGGTTATCTGTGTCGGGCTTTGTAATACGATACTCACCATCTTTGTGTCTGCCTTTTGGAAAAAGCCAGCTTACCCTCAGCCTTACACCGCTATCATATGGCTTTGGCGGTCTATGCTGTTTTAGATGAGCTACAAGCAAAGCCTTTGCCGATTTTATTCTCGGTGAATCGTAAAATATCGGCTTGCCCTTAACGGTCCTCACTCTGCGTTCCTGAGCTGTTACAGTCGGCACTTTTTCCATTTTCATAAAAAATTCTGTTACTGATTTATCCATAGTAAAACCTCTGATTTTTGCTTTTATCCTTTGAAATGTAAATCTTATGCGTTCTTGTCATTTCGGCTATGCGGCTGCCTAATGCCTCGTCAATTGCCGCAATTTCGTTTATGGAAAGCTCGGAGCTTATCACTGTTGGCAGCTGCTCATTGTAGCGGTGGTTTATGATTTTAAAGGTTGTATTCACATCGGCGTTGCTTATTCCCTCGCCGCTGCGTGTTTTGAAAAAATCGTCAATATACAGCACACCGGCATTTTTTACATTGCTCATAAGTTTTTCGTACTGCTCAGCGTTTGTTACTGCTTGCTTAATAGCCGTTATGTCATCGCCCCAAAGCATATACCTTGCGGATCTGCCCTGCTTTAACAGCGAACCGATTATTGCGGTGCAAATATGCGTTTTACCGCAGCCTGACTGACCGCCGATGTAAAACCAATCTACAGGATTGTTTGCGAAATCCTCGGCACATTTCTTTATGTAAGCCTGCCATTCGCTCTTGACAATATATGTTCCAAAATTGTACCTTTCAATCAGCCTTGCAAGTCCGCTTTTCTTAATTCTTCTAATCTCTGCTCTTACCTTTAAGCACTCGCACGGTTGGCTAACAACCTCAAAAGTTTCAGTGCCACAGAAATCTCTTTTTATTGCACGATATACAGCGCCTTTGTTTTTGCAGAGTTTGCAATCGTAATCTGATAACTTTCCCTGTTGAGCATTGAGAATATCCGCCTCTCGCTGTGCCTTTTCCTCTGCCGTAAGCTTAGAGTACAACCTCGCCTGTGTTAAACGCTCCTGTGCTCCGTTTTTTTGCAGGTACTTTTGAATTATTCTTTCGTATGCTGTCAACTTCATCACTCCTCTTTAATAACCAACGGTTTATATAATTCTCGATATCATCAAGTGTTTTTCTGCTGTCGGGGTGCAGCTCAAAATACTTAGACATCTTTACGAGTTCGTTTTCAACATCAATCAATGTGTAAATATTTTTAAAATTATTCAGCTGAGAAAATGTCACTTGATAAGTGCTTTCTTCTTTTAACAATAAAGAAATAAAAACATCGCTTTTCTTTTCTTTTTCTTTACTTTCCTTTACTTTACTTTTCTTTATGTCATTCTCGGCGAGATTATTCCCATTTTCGGAGAGATTATGCTCATTTTCGGGTACGATTATATAAGCCTTTGTTTCATCTTCTTTCAAAAGCCAGTAATCTTTATTAATTGTGCGACCTCGCTTAGAGCGTTTCTCAATAGCGTACATATACCGTTCTTGCATCATTTTGTTTGTCAGTATTCTCTCCCTATCAAACAGCCCGTTGTCAAACAGCCCAATTTGTAAGCAAAGCTGTACTACCTGTTTTACCGTATCTGATTTAATTCCACCGCTCATTCGTTTCGCTATTGCGGCCGCACTGGTTTTTTCTCGCCACTCATAGTAATAACCATTAGTGGCATATGCTTTCGTGCAAATATAGAAGAACACGCCAAAGCCGCTCCATCCTTGTGCATCGATAAGCACATCAAATCTCTCATCGTCATCGAAAATGTGAACATCCCAAGCGGCAAAGTCTAAACCTTGCTTTGGTTGTCCAGCCATTCACTACATCACTCCTTTGTATTGAGTTTGAGTTTTTTACAGAGATACTCGTCGAGTTCTATGCCATAGATTTTATACTTTTCAAACAGTTCTTTTTCATGCCAATGTGCTTCATCGTGATGTTTTCTGCAAAGGCAGATGGCTCTAAGTCCTATATGAACTATCTGTTCCCTGTCTCGGCCCATCCCAACTCTATCAACATGATGAATTTCGCCGGGAGCATTGCATATCGCACACTTACGATTTTCAAGACAGCTATATAAATATCTACCAATATCATCTGTAACATTAAGCAAGGTATCTCTTGTACCGATGTTCTGATAAAAACAAAAGTCTATCAGATAGCTTATGAAATCCCTTGCTACGCTTTTTTCGCAGTCTGCCAAGGAGAAATACTTTATTCCAAACTCACCACAAAAGTTAAATTTGAAGTATTCCTTTATCCATTCCGGATTATCACCACACCAGAATGCAATATCTCTGATTACTGCGTATATTTTTCTTCGTTGTTCGGCAGATATTTCTCTACCGTCAACTATTCTTATTTCAACCTCGTTGACCTGTTTTTGTGAAAGTTCTCTGCCAATGCGGTCACGAGGTCTTACTATTAAGTTGTAGCCGTCATATGCCACTATATTTGCTGATGTAATCATAATAAGACCTCATGTTGGTGCATATAAACATAAGCACTGTTGACACCCATGTTCTGATACAACCATTCATCGCATTTTTCTTTGCTCAAATGTGTACGAAGAACTCTCTCCTCGTACACATATTGACCATTCATTCTCTTATCTTTTATTCGATTAATAATTTCATCTTGAGTGAAATTAGCCTCGATAAGATACAAGTCATAATTTTTAGCTACGATATGAGATATATCCGCAGTATCGGTAGCATATATGACTTTATATATCCCCTGTTGAGTGCGAAAGTAGAGCTTCCAGCCTACATTAGGCACATCGTGTCTTAACGGAAAAGCTGAAAATGTAATATTGCCTATTGTGTACCATTTGCTCTCAGTAACTATACACGAACTTTTTATCAGAAAGGGGATTTCAAAATCACTAAAATGTCTGCACAGATAATTTGGGTAGATTATCTTAATTAGGGGGTGTTCGTTAATAAGTCTCTTAATGGTTGCAATATTGCAATGATCTCTGTGTTGATGAGTTAGGAAAATATACTTAATCTTATCAACAACTTTCGCATCAACAAGTTTGCTAAAAGGCACTCCGCAATCAATTAAGGTCTGACCACCAAGAAAGACTGCGTTGCCTTTAGAGCCTGTACTAATAATATCTAAATCAATCATCTTGCTCACTCTGCAAGATCATCAATTGAGAAAGCTTCATCATCGGTCTGCTGTTCAGATGGTTCTGGTAATGTTACATCAGAAGGTACATCTGCATCAATCATTGTATTTGTTTCGTAATCTGGAGTACCGTCGGCATTGATAATATGATTGTCAGATTCATACGCTGTCTGCATTTCAACACTCATAACGCCCCATTTGCTGATAAGCTGTCTAAGCATCGTCTTTTTAGCCATTGCATCAAAATCCTTTGCCCAAAATGTATAGCTTGTACCCTTCTTGATATCATTTGCATATCCGGCTGAATACTTCATTGCGTGCTGTTTCATCTTATCCTTACTCCAGTAAAGAGCTTTCTCAAAGCCGTTTACATAGCGAAAATAAGCATAGTATCCGATTGTTTCAGCTGTTTCACGCTCTGTTTCATCTTCAATCATTTTGATTGTAATTTCTTCTGTAAGCGGATCCCAATTGAGAAGTTCTCCCTCTTTGATTTCCACCACATTAAGTCTCTTATACTGTCCTGAACGGATAGCAAGCTGAATATAGCCACGATAACCGAGAACGAATGTTGCTGTTGTACGATTGTTCTTACGGTCCTTAAACGGAACCATGTAATACTGTCCGAGCTGTGGTGATGGTGGCAACCCGAGCGAATGTCCGCAAAGTGCCGCTGAAAGAATTGTTCCAGCATCACATTCTTCGAGTGCCGGGTTAGTGCTTACCACAGATGTGATAGCCGCCGTAAACTTTTGGATTTCCTTCGGGTCTTTCATTGAATTTGAAAGGCTTTTCTGAAAAGCCACTGTCTGGAGCATGGCTGAAAATTTTGGTTTTCTCTGCTGAATCTGATTCTGAATGTTATAATTACTCATATCTTAATCCCCTTTCGTTGATTAACTTTTTAACTGCTATTGCAAAATCTTTAAGCTGCGTTTTAGTACCATATACTGTAAATGTAAGAGAAAATACTTTTTCATCGGTTTGATTAATATGTGGTTTTTCTTCCGGTGGAGCTACTTCTACTGCAACATTTGCCTCGAACGGTTCATATTCGTTCAATGTTGCTTGCTCGTTAAGTTCTGCTTTCTCACGCTCTGTTTTTTCAGCTTCTGCCCTTGCTCTTTCGGCTTCAATAGCCTTGTATCTTTCGGTTACGGAAGTTATTGCAGCAGATACATTCAAAGTTTGCTTGTACTCGTACAGAATTTCGTCTTTATGCTCCTGCACTGCAATGAGCTTTATGTCGTCCATAACCTTGTCAAGAAAAGCCTTGATTGTTTCTCTGAGCTTTTTAAGCGTAACCGTCATCGTAATGCTCAAGCCGACTTGCTCGTACTTTACAAAATCAATGCCGAGCGTTTGGGCGTACTCGTTAAAATACTCTTTTGATTTATCGTGCTTTTCCTGTTTAAGCCCTTGCTCGATAGCCTCAATCTTGCTCTTTAATGCTGAATCAGCTTTTTTATAAGGTGTGGAAATACACTCCTTATACACGCTTTCAAAATGCTCGTACGGTGTCATTACCTCGGACTTAACGGCTTTTCTCTGACTTTCAAACTCGGCAAGCTCTTTGTTGAGAGCCGAACGAATTTTTTTGATTTCTTTGTAGTTCTCATCTGTGCAAACCATTGAGCAAGCAACATTTACCTTGTGCTCAATTTCAGATTTAACAGACTCAAGTTTTTCAATAATAATCGGTATTTGCTTAACTACAATAAGCTGTGACTGTTCGTTCATCACTGCCACTCCTTTTCTGTGATTTTATGAAATTCTGCTGCGCAGTCTTTACTACAAAATTTGTTGCACTCGCTGTCCTCAAAATATGTATAATCTTCTCTGAGTTCGTAACCGCAGCAAGCACATTCACCTTTCTTTTGCGGTATAGGTGCATTTGGAGCTAAACCGTAACACACTCTTAAACACCTCCCACAGCAAGCCTTGTTGACTGCTCTAAGGTAAATGAGCAAAGCTCATCACGCATAAGCTCAAGCATATACTTTTCTGTAAGTCTTGCACCGTTGCCGTCACCAAAGCGGCTTATTATGTAATTACGCTTACGCTCTGCCCTCCGTTTTACTTTCTCAAATACAGCACTGCCAACGCTTACCGCAAATGTATTGCAGAATTGATTGTATGTAATCATCTTATCTCCCTCTTGATTTTTATTTGATTTGAGGATATAATAAAATTGATATTAATTTTATATATCCTTTTGAGCCGCTGGAACTGTGCGAGAGTTTCAGCGGTTTTCTTCTTTTGCACTTAAAATGTAGTTAATCTTAGACTTGCAAGCCTTGATGTTCTCGGCCGTGGGATTTTCAAGCAGTTCTGCCATATCCATAAGAATGTTTGGTATAGTGTCGATAAAATCGGGATTGTATCCTGTATTCTCATAGTCGTAAAGTTTGCGAATACAGCCGTAAAACTCATTCGGCACATCTTTACAATCGTGCATTTTGCCGTAGATGTCCTTAACCTTGATTTTGCTGTCTTGATTTAAAGTTAATCTTTTCATCAGCTACACTCCTTGCTTATAAAATCTGTAGCACGATACAATTTCACATAATCGCCGTCAAGGTCATCGTCGTAATACTGTGCTATCTCATCGCTCATCGCTTTAATAATCACAGCGTAGTAATCTTCTTCCCATTCTTTCGCCGCTTCAATTATTTCATCAAGCGTAAACTTGCCTTTAGCTTTTCGAAGTTTCAGACACCAGCGCCCCGAATCATCGTATCCGCTTTCGATTGTTGTCCCTTTTTTCATCTGTTACACCTCCTCTCCAAAAACATCATATGCATACATACTGTTAATGCGTTGTCTAAGTGCCATTTGTTATGCCTCCTTATAGTGAATCATAATATTTTTTTGCGTCTTCTTTTGAGATACGCCATTCACCGTACATTTTTTTGGCCGGGAAAATACCCTTTTGTGCTTTTTTCTTAAGACATTCAACCGAAAAGCCAAATAGCATTGATACATACGGTAAATCCATATAAAGAGGTACATTTTCCCAGTCGGTTATTACCTTTTTTGTCGATTTCATATTACTCCCCCACAATCGTAACTAAGCTGATAGCGTCCTCAATCAGAGTGCGAACAAGGCTCGACATCTTCTTTCCGGACTTCTCGCAAAATGTGGCTTTGTCTGCGAAAATGACAATCTGTCCTTTATTATTTAACATTTTGTTTCCTCCTTAAAATTAAACTCGATAGTGAGTTGTTATTGAGTTCCAATAGTAATCTGTACGCCTAACGCCTTAAACAACTTATCAGCGTTTTCAAGTGAAATGCTTTTTTCTCCTTTCTCCCAGTATTGGATAGCTCTTTTTGTAAAGCCTGCTTTTTTAGCGAGTTCGCTTTGCGAAAAGCCTTTCTGTTTTCTGCTTTTGAGCAATATTTCAGCAAATTCATTGATGTGCATTGATTTCACCAACTTTCTATGGTATACTATATGTAGTAATGAACGGCAGTTCATTACGCTATATAATGAAAGTGAGGTGTAATTATGAGAGAAGACTCAATTGCAAAAATTGCGGCATTGTATGCCAAAGAAATTGCAGTCGCAAAGGCTAACAGTTCTGATATGTCTCCCTGCGGTGAGAACGGCGAAGAAGTGGCTAAATTCTATACTGAACTCTTTAAAGGCATAAATGAAGCACTTCAAAACTCAGCTCTCAAAGACTAACAAAACCTTGGCGACCTCAGGCAGAACAGCAACTTCTGCTATAGAGGTCGCTTCTCCTTTTGCTACCCTTACAACAAATTCTGATAAAGCATTTATAACCTTATCTCTGTCTTCTTTTTTCATCTTCTCACCTCCTCACCTGCTTTCTTCAAGAATATCTATAATTTCCTGCATAGTAGCTATAGTGCCTTTTTGAGTGTCTATAGTGTCCTGCATAATGGCTATAGTATCCTGCATAATGGCTATAGTATCCTTTTGTTTATTAATTGTGTTCTGAGTAATATTTTGAACGATCGTGCAACATATCAGCAATACTATCGATAATACAACTAATATGATTGATAGAGTATCGTTCCGCATCTCCTCACCTCCTCACGCTGTTTTCTGCTGTTCGGCAAAGTCCTGCTTATTGTACAGCTGATTTGCTATACTGGCCTGCTTATTGTACAGCTGATTTGCTATACTGGATTGTAAGATAAATAACAGAAATCAAGTGATACGCTTTAAGCGTAAATCTTTTCCAAAAAAAATAAAGTCAACAGGAAATCTATACAGTTCACCTATTCTATGCACCATATCCCAACTTGGCGAATATGTTCCTTTTTCGTAGTTAGAAAGAGTTTCCTTGCTAATATTAAGCATATCAGCTGCTTCTTTTTGAGATAAACCAGCGTTTACCCTTGCAGCTTTTAACGTGATTTTAGGATATTCCATTTGCCTCACCTCCTTGGTACACATATATAATATCACGCTAAAAGCGTAATGTCAAGCAAAAAGCGAAATATTTTTAAAAATATCTTGAATTTTTTACGCTTTTAGTGTATAATGCAAATATAACATAAAAGTAGGTGATCTAATGAGCGATAATAGTGAGCTTAACAAAAAAATTTTTGCAAAGAATTTAAACTATTATATGACTACTAACAATAAAACCCAATCGGATCTTGTAACGGACCTTAATTTAACGGCTTCGACTGTTTCTGATTGGGCAAATGGAAAGAAATACCCTCGTGTTGACAAAATGCAACTTTTGGCTGACTATTTTGGTATTCTTAAATCTGATTTGACAGAGGAACACGAAACATCAAAAATGACTGATGACATTGAACTCCAAGAATACCTCGAGGAGCTCAAGAACAGAAGTGAACTAAGAATGTTATTTAGTCTTACTAAGGGTGCTACAAAAGAAGATGTGGAAAAAGCAGTCAGAATTATTGAAGCATTAAAAAAGGATGAATAGCTTTGGGAGAAATTTTTATTAGAGGTTTAGAATTGCCGCTGACTGTACGAGGCGTAACGGTCTTAGATGAGGACGGCAATTACAATGTATATATTAATATTCTGCTTAGCTATGATACTCAACAGAAAGCCGCTAAGCACGAATTAAAGCACATTACATCCGAGCATTTTTATGATTATGAGCCTGTTGTTCATAACGAGCTTGAGGCTAATGCTATTTGATAAGGAGAATTGATATGGGATTTCTTGATACCTTTAAGGGTAATCAATATAAGTCAGAAGTAGAACGCTTACAAGCTGAACTTAATCAGCTTAGAAGCACATTTACTCCTGAAATGTATAATGCCCAAAATTTACTTATGCTCACACAGAAATTGCAAAATGATATTAATAACTTAAATGCAGTTATTGGGCAAAAAAATAACGAGATCAATAATTTAAACAACAAAATTATCGGTTTAAATAACACTATAAATAACAAACAATCTCAAATAATCTGTATGGACGAACAAATTGAGTTACAAAGTTTCGGACTTTATACTCCTAAATACGACTTTGCTTCTTCCGAATTGTATAAAAACAGATTATCACAGATTCGAAATACTCAAAAAGTTCTTATAAAAAATGGTCAAGCTGTTACCGGTAACACTAATTGGAATGTAAACGGAAGTAAAAGTCAGGGCAAAAAAATGGTTAAAGATATGCAAAAACTTTTGCTTAGAGCTTTCAATAGTGAATGTGATGAACTTATTGATAAAGTTAAATACAATACTTTTGATACTGCATTAAAAAGGATGCGTAGTTCCTGCGAAGCAATTTCAAAACTTGGTAACATTATGGGGGTTGCAATAACTACTCAATATTTTAATGCCAAGTACGAAGAACTTTGCTTATCACTTGAATACAAAAAGAAAAAGCAAGACGAAAAGGAAGAACAAAAGGAAATAAGAGCCCGAATGCGTGAAGAAGCAAAACTTCAAAAGGAAATTGAGGAAACTCGTAAAAAGATAGCAAAAGAGCAATCACATTATCAGAATGCTTTATCACATATTGAGCAACAAATTGAAACTGCAAATGAAGCAGATAGAGTTGAATTACTCAAGAAAAAAGAACAAATTGTTAATGAACTCTCCGAAATAGATAAATCTATGAAAGATATTGATTATAGAGCAGCAAATGCGAGAGCTGGCTATGTTTATATTATTTCAAATGTTGGTTCATTTGGAGAGAATGTGTATAAAATAGGTATGACACGCAGACTTGAACCAATGGATCGAGTTGATGAGCTTGGGGACGCTTCTGTTCCGTTTAACTTTGATGTTCACGCAATGATTTTTTCCGACGATGCTCCTTCACTTGAAGCAGCTTTACATAAAGCCTTTGAGGATAGAAAAGTCAATATGATTAACACAAGACGAGAGTTCTTTAATGTTACTCTTGATGAAATAGAAGAAGTTGTAAAAAAGAATTACGATAAAACGGTAGAATTTACTCGACTTGCTCCGGCTGAACAGTATCGTGAATCTCTTAAAATTAAAGAGCAACTAAAGCCGTAGGGTTTTACAGTAACATTTATTAGAATAAAAAATCCGCCCTACCCTGCGCCAACAGGATAGAGCGGAAACCATTACACATAGGGTGCAACGGTGCAATATAACGCAATATAATTGTACCATACTCCCTTGTGTTTTGCAAGTTTTGCAGATAAATAACACAAGGGATTTTTGCACCCTTTTTTAAAAACAAAAGGAGTGTTATAAAATGAAAAAGCGTAAAGACGGCAGATACCAAACAAGTGTGTACTTAGGCACGGATGACGAAGGCAGAAAAAAATATAGGTGCATATGCGGTAAAACTCAAGCTGAGGTAAAAAGGAAAGCCGCCGAATTAAAGCTAAGAATCGGCAAAGGCATAGATGTACTAAACGAAAATATGCCATTTGGTGAACTTTGCGAGCGGTGGTTACAATATAAAAAACCACTACTGAGAGAACAGCAATATAAAAGTTACAGCACAAACCTAAAACCTTTTGCAATACTCAATGACATTTCTATACGAAAGCTCGTTAAATCAGATTTTCAAACAATCATAAATTCGTATGCTGTTAAAAATCCGCATACCGGCAAGCCTACCTCAAAAAAGACCTTGCGTGATTTCCGCCTTACCGCACGACAAGTGTTTGACTTTGCAATAGAAAACAGAATACTTGATTACAACCCCGTATCATATGTGCAAATACCAAAAGAGGCACCGAAAAAAGAGCGCCGTGCGCTGACAGAGGATGAACAGCGCTGGATAATAGACACACCGCACAGGGCACAGCTTCCCGCTATGCTTATGATGCTTTCAGGACTAAGGCTTAGCGAATGTCTTGCGTTACAGTGGCGGGATATCGACCTTGAGAGAGCTACAATCAATGTGCATCAAAAACTTGTAATGAAAGGTAAGCCTCATATTCTCCAAGGCGGTAAGTCAAAAAACAGTATTCGTACTGTGAATATTCCAACAATACTCGTCGATTTTCTGAAAAATCAAAAAACACATAGCGGGCAAGACTATGTTTCGCTTACGGCAAGCGGCAAACTGTTCTCTGACACAGCTTGGCGCAGATTGTGGGAAAGCTATTTGTGCGAATTAAATTTTAGATACGGAGATTTTTCTGATTATAAAAATAGACCAAAAAGCAAGTTTGACCCTCACGGCACTCCGTTCGTAATTGAGAAGTTTACAGCACATTATCTCAGACACACATTTGCCACAAATCTTTTCTTTTGCGGACAGGATCTACTTTATGTTCAGCAACAGCTCGGTCATGCAAAACCTGAAACAACATTGAATATTTATACGCATTTAGTGCAAACAAATCAAATACATAAAACAGATAAGGTGATTGATTTTAACGCATATATTTCAGCAATTACAAATGCTAAAAATAAACTTGCAAAGTGATGATATGCAGGTAATATGCAATTTGGTATATAATACCGCATAAACTCTGAATTTTTTACATCTTTTATTAAAAGTTCGTAATCAGTAGGTCGACGGTTCAAGTCCGTTCACCAGCTCCACAAATAAACCGCATAACCAAGCCGTTTTTAAGGCTTGTATGCGGTTTTTCTTTTTGCCTGTTTCCCGTAAAACATTGCTTTTAACTGTATTATAATATGATTACTTCCTATTAGGAACACTGTAAATACAAGGCTTTTCGGAGCCTACAA
>OOBR01000092.1_pt1 | contig 102201 bp, 87 predicted proteins | sample 1671281 | NCBI WGS metagenome assembly OOBR01 (sample SAMN06348140, study PRJEB24527) | human gut metagenome | biome: human gut; feature: ankylosing spondylitis patient; material: feces | host: Homo sapiens | place: China | collected 2015-10
GCTGGGTTCAGAACGTCGTGAGACAGTTCGGTCCCTATCTGTCGTGGGCGCAGGATATTTGATGGGAGCTGTTCCTAGTACGAGAGGACCGGAGCGGACGTACCTCTGGCGCACCAGTTGTTCTGCCAAGAGCATAGCTGGGCAACTATGTACGGATCGGATAAACGCTGAAAGCATCTAAGCGTGAAGCCGACCCAAAGATAAGATATCCCACTGATTCAATCAGGTAAGATCCCTTGAAGACTACAAGGTTGATAGGCACAATGTGTAAGTGGAGTGATCCATTCAGCAAGCGTGTACTAATAGATCGAGGGCTTGACCACAATTCGCTTGAGACTTTTTAAGTCAACGAAAAAATGAAGTAGCAGTGATTATTCAGTTTTGAAGGCACGTCCTTCTAAGAAATACTGGACAGATACACAGAAATGTGCTATACTGATTCAGTCAGATCGGTCGGTGTCGATGACGGTGAGGTCCCACCTGTTCCCATTCCGAACACAGAAGTTAAGCTCACTTGTGCCGAAGATAGTTAGCTGGAAACGGCTTGTGAAAATAGGTAGTCGCCGACTTGAACAGAAAGCTCTGAGAGAAATCTCAGGGCTTTTTTGTTGCGTCTGTAGAATAACAGAGAAATTCTTTGTGGAAAGTGCTGCGGGCGGGATGCTTGACAAAACGATCGCATCGGCATACATTGAGAGTGTGATAGACGGGAAAGGCAGGATGGGTGGCGTATGAATAAATCGGAAAGGAAACGGATGCTTTGTGTCTCGCTTGCGGTGGGCGCGATACTTCTGTGTGGCGTGCTGCTCGTTCTGCTGATGCGTTATCAGCACACTTCTACAGTCCGCCCACAAGACCAATATGTGGGGCAGATTCCGGATTTTTACAGCACGGTGGATGCAGACGGCGATGGTGTGGATGACCAGACAGATGTGCTCGACAATGCGCTGGCCTATGTGGATACCCGTCCAAAATACAAGAGCCGTTATTATCAGACCGGATATCCGGACGATGGCTATGGCGTGTGTACCGATGTGGTGGCTTTTGCGCTGAAAAATGCCGGATATGATCTGCAGGCGCTGGTGGATGCCGATATCCGGGAGCATCCGCAGCGGTACGATATCCGGCAGCCGGATGCCAACATTGATTTTCGCCGGGTGAGAAATCTGAAGGTGTTTTTTGCGCATCATGCGGCTGCACTGACCACGGATGTGTCCAGGACCGAGGAATGGCAGGGCGGCGATCTGGTAATCTTTGAAAACCATATCGGCATCGTGTCCGACCGGAGAAATAAAAACGGAGTGCCCTACATCATTCACCACAATGCCCCCTGGCAGGCGGCTTACGAACAGGACATTCTGGAGAAACGCACCGACATCGTGGGCCATTACCGGATCTCGGAATAATACGCCAAAAGCGGCCCCGCCGCGTTGTGGATGCAACGTGACGGGGCCGCTTTGCGATATAATAATGGAGAAGAAACCGAAGAAAATTCCGATTATTCCAGACCGGCCATCTGCTTGATGGCCTTCATGGCGAAGGTCAGGGTGCGGCCCATGGCAACACCGGCCATCAGGCAGGGATAGTTGTTGGCGAAGAAGCTGCCGGACATATCACCGGTGATGTAGAGGCCTGCCATGGGCTGGTTGTTGGTGTCCAGGGCCTGGCCCTTTTCGTTGATGGCAATGCCCTGCTCGGTGGTCAGCAGAGAGGCACCCAGCCAATAGCCGTAGAAGGGAGCGGTGCGGATGGCGCTCAGGCGGTAAGCCGGCTTGCCGAAGTCCTCGTCGTTCTGCTTGTCGTACAGCTCGTTATAGCGCTCCACGGTAGCCAGGAAGGTGTCCTTGGCATCGCCGGTAAAGCCCATCTTGTCGGCCAGCTCCTCAATGGTATCAGCACGGAAGAAGCAGCCCTTTTCCTCAGCACTTGCAAAGGTCTTTTCCAGACCCTCCATAGTGTTTTTGCGGGTACCGGCAGAGCAGCCGATGGTGTGGAAACGCTTTGCGTCCTCCAGCATATTGGCGTCACTGATCTGAGCGTAGACACGGCCCGGCTGGTGTGCAGCAGCGTAAACGATGTCGTTGTAGGGGCAGCTCTCGTTGGCAAAACGCTCGCCGTTGCGGTTCACCTTCAGGAAGGGCTGGGTGCCGGGGTTGAACTGGCGGATCTCGCCGGGGAAGGCCTTGCCGCCAAAGGCACTCTCGCTGTCCACATAACCGGCGTCCACACCGGGGGCCACGATGCCGCGGTCAAACAGCATGGGAGCAGCTTCCTTGTCTAGGTTGGCACCAGCCCACACAGCGGCACGGATGCCGTAGCCCTTGTCGGCAGGGGAGTAGGAGCAGGCGGTGGTGACGCTGGTGCCCAGAGGATCCAGCTGCTGCATCATGTACGGGTTGCCGGCGTAGCCGCCGCAGGCCAGCAGAACGCCCTTGGCTGCGTTGTAGCGGATGAAGTGGTCGTCATCCATGTTCTGGGCGATGACGCCGGTGATGCGGCCCTCGGCGTTCTTTTCCAGCTTAGCCAGGCTGGTCTTAAAGTCTACGCCGTAGCCCAGCTCCTGGATGTACTGCAGCAGCAGCTCGTTGCGGGCCAGACCGGATTCCCGCTCGCTGGCCATGTAGTTGTGCTCCTCTACGGGGAACAGGTAGTCGGTGTTGTGCTCTGCATTCTCAGCAGGCCATGCAGCCTCGGTACCGGAGGTGAAATCGCAGACCCAGCCGTATTTATCTTCCAGAATGCTGCGCATGAAGTCGTGCATAGCGGCAGACTCGTTGATCCAGGTCTTGACCACGCGCTGGTCGCACTTGCCGGAAGCGTAGCGGGAGATCTCGCTCAGCAGCTTGGCGCGGTCGAAGGGCTCCTCACCGGCAGCCTTGGCTGCGGCGGAGTCGATGGCGCCGTACCAGTGGCGGGTGTCCTGCACGTTGCCGTTCTGCTCGATGATGCGGAAGTTCAGGCCGTTGGCGGCTGCATAGGCAGCGGCAAACATGCCGCCGTTGCCGGCGCCCACGATGAGGATGTCGGTGTCCACCGTCTCGGTGATGGCAGCCTCGTCGATGTCGGGTTCGGTGCCCAGCCAGTCGTTCTCGTCGCCGGTGGGCAGCTGAACGGAAGACACAACGGCCTCGCCCTTGGCCTGTGCATAGCAGCTCTTGGCAGCCTTCATGACGGCCTCGGAGGTGATGGTGGAGCCGGACACGCCGTCGATCTCGGCAGAACCGGCAGCCAGCAGCTGATCGCGCAGCTCGTCGGCAGCAGCAGCACCGATGGAAGCGGTCTCGCCGGAGGTGTCCACGACCACGTCGGTCACGGCGCTGTCGGAGAAGGTCATGGTGACCTTGACGGTGGAGGAAATGCCCTCGGCAGTGCCCTCATAGGTGCCGGGGATGTAGGTGCCGGTTGCACCGGAAGCGGCAGCGCTGCCGGAAGCAGCGGTGGAGGTGGAGCCGGAGGCTGCATTGCAGGCAGCCAGAGCACCGGCGGTGACACCGCTCATGGCGGCGGCAGCGGCGATCTTCAGAAAGCCTTTGCGGGAGATCTTGTTCATAGTGGTTTCCTTCTCTTTCTCTTCTTGTGTCTTTTCGTGATTTTTGGCCCTGCTCTGTGGAAAAATCTGCACAGAACCAACAAAAACAGTTTAGCATACCTGTGAAAAGTATGTCAATCAATTTGGGGGCACGGAACGCCTTAAACTTTGTTAAACATTTGGCGCAGGTACGGCCCGGTCAATGGAGAAAAATGCAGGCTCTGCGGGGATTTTTGCCAAAAACAATGCACGGAAACATTGCACAGGTGTTGCGGTTATGTTACAATTGAGTTGCACACAGAAGCCGGCCAGCCACGACCGGCAGAACGGCAGCAAACGCTGTCACGGAAAGGGAGATTTTGGTATGAAGGTGGCAATGATCGGGCACAAGGACTTCCCGTCCCGTTCGGGTGGTGTGGAAGTCATGGTCGGCGGGCTGGCAACCAGCCTGGTCCGGCGCGGTTATGAGGTCACGGTGTACAACCGCGGCCTGCAGAAGGGGCACAATGTTTACACGACCGAGGGCGTGCAGGCCCGCCGCATCTTTACCCTTCAGAAGGCGTCGCTGAATGCCATGGTCTATTCGTTCCTGGCCACCTTTGACGCCCTGACGCGGGACTACGATGTGATCCACTACCACGCCATCGGCCCATCGGTGCCGCTGGTGATCGCCAAGCTGTTCGGCAAGCACACGGTGTGCACCGTGCACGGGCTGAACTGGAAGGTGGACAAGTGGGGCGGCTTTGCCAGCGCCTACCTGAGGCTGGGCGAGCGGGTGGCCGCAAAGTATGCGGATGATCTGGTGGTGCTGTCGGAGAGCGAGTGGAACTATTTTCAGGAGAAGTACGATCGTACCGCCATCCTCATCCCCAATGCGGTGCAGATGCGCCAGCCGCTGCCCTGCAACCTGATTCGCGAAAAATACGGGCTGGAAGCCGGGAGCTACATTCTGTATGTGGGCCGCATCTCGCCGGAAAAGGGCCCGCTGGACCTGGTGGAGGGCTATCTGAAAGCCCACACGGACAAAAAACTGGTGCTGGCCGGCCCCTTTGCGGAGACCGAGTACTGCACCACGGTGCGGGAGAAGATCGCGGGCAACCCCAACATCATCACGACGGGCTATGTGGTGGGCGACGCGCTGCTGGAGCTGTACAGCAACTGCGCCCTGTTCGTGCTGCCCAGCCACACCGAGGGCCTTTCGCTTTCGCTGCTGGAGGCACTGTCGCTGGGGGTGAAGTGCCTTGTGAGCGACATCCCGGAGAACACCACTGTGACCGCCGACTACGGCACCGAGTTCCGCACCGAGGACACCGACAGTCTGGCCCGGGCACTGGAGCGGGACACTGCCCAGCCGCTGACCCCGGAGCAGAGCAAAGCGCAGCTGGACTATGTGCGGGCCAATTTTGATTATGACATCATGCTGGACCGGTATGAAGAAGTGTACCATCATGTGACCGGAGATCCGCTCAAGGCGATGCCTTCGCATGGAGGTGCGGTGTGATGGACAACGCACAAAGCCCGACCGGTCCGGTCCTGACCGCGGCCGAAAGCCGCCGCCGGGTGCTGCACAACATGTGCTCGTCGCTGTTGTACAACCTGTCGGTGATCCTGTTCGGCCTGCTGCTGCCGCGGCTGTACCTCACCAGCTTCGGTTCGGAGCTCAACGGTCTGGACAGCACCATCAAGCAGATCTTTTCCTGTCTGACTCTGCTGGAAGCGGGCGTGGGCCTGGCCTCGCAGCAGGCCTATTACCTTCCGGTGGCCGTGGGCGACGGGAAAGCCATCAACGGCATTTTTTCGGCCACGCATCACTATTACCGCCGCACCGGTATCGTGTATCTGCTGGTCACGGTGGTGTTTGCGCTGCTGTACCCCCTGTGCATCAACACAGTGCTGTCCTACGGCACCGTGAGCCTGATCGTGGTGTTCTACGGCATCCCGGGCATCGTGAGCTATCTGGTGCAGGGCAAATACCGCTCCTTTATGGAAGTGGAAGGCAAAAACTATGTGATCACCTACATCACCACGGCCACCATGGCGGCGGGCAACCTGCTGCGCATGCTGGCGCTGCTGTTTACCCGCAGCATCCTGTTGGTGCAGATGACCTACTGCGTGCCTTCGGTGTTTCAGGTGCTGGTGCTTACGGCCTATATGCGCAAAAACTATCCGTGGCTCAACGCGCACGATACCCCCAATCTGGAGGCGCTGGCCCAGCGCGGCTCGGTGCTGGTGCATCAGCTCACGAGCATCGTGTTCAACAACACCGACACGATCCTGATCTCCAGCCTGTGCGGTCTGGCGTCGGCCAGTGTGTACACCATTTATATGCTGTTTTTCTCCAACATCGAAAAGCTGTTCTACTCGATCGTCAACAGCATCAGCTTTCGGCTGGGGCAGCTGTTCTATGTGGAGCCGGAAAAGTTCAAGCGGCTGTACCGGCTGTACGATGCCCTTTACCTTTCCGCGGCCTTTGCACTGTTCACGACCGTGGCTGTGTTCCTGATGCCCATCATCGCGCTGTATACGTCCGGTGTGACCGATGCCGAGTACCTTGACACCCGCCTGCTGGTGCTGTTCACGGCGGTGGAGCTGCTGTCCAGCGCCAAGCAGCCGTCGGGGATGCTGCTGAACATCAGCGGCCGCTTTGAAGAGACCCGGCAGCAGGCCCTGATCGAGATGGGCATCAACCTGCTGGTGTCGGTGATGTCGGTGCTGCGGTTCGGCATCGCGGGCTGCCTGTTCGGCACACTGGCGGCGCACCTGTACCGCTATACGGCGTTGATCCTTTTTACCCGGACCAAAGTGCTGGGAGAGTCGCCGGTGGGCGATTTTGTGCGGCTGGGCGTCAACGGGCTGCTCTGCGTTGTGCTGCTGTACCTGCTGGGATTTGACCGCTGCTATGGCGGCGGCTACCTGATGGTGTGCCTGAAGGGTGCGTTGTTCGGGCTGTGGGTGCTGCCGCTGTTCCTTGTGGTGAACGCGGTGCTGGACTGGCGCAATGTGGACACCCTGCGCGGGCTGCTGCACACGCTTACGATCAAAAAAGGAGCGACGGAGGAAAAACACGATGCGGAATGAAGAAACGATGTGCGAGGGCCTGCTCTCGGTCGTGATCCCGGTGTACAACATCCGGGACTATGTGGAGCGCTGTGTCCGCTCGGTGCTGGCGCAGCCGGATGTGCCGTTGGAAGTGCTCATCGTGGATGACGGCAGCACCGATGACAGCGGCGCGGTGTGTGACGCACTGGCGGCGGAGGACAGCCGGGTCACAGTGTTCCACAAGCCCAACGGCGGCCTGTCGGACGCCCGCAATTACGGGCTGTGCCATGCACAGGGCGAGTATATCCTGTTCATGGACGGTGACGACTGGCTGACAGAGAACGTTTGCCCCGGCCTGCTGCAGATGGCGCTGCAGACCCGGGCCGATGTGGTCATCGGCAAGGTGCATTTTCTGCGCGAGGAACCGGTGATGACCCGCTGGGAAGAAGCGGTGGAAAAAAACTTCACCTTTCACACAGTTTACACCGGTAAGGAGTATCTTTTGAAATGCCTGCAGACCGGTGGCCTGCGGGTGGAAGTGGGGCGGCACCTGTACCGCACCGGCTTTTTGCGGGCGAACGGCCTGCAGTTCTGCAAGGGCATCCTGCACGAGGACGAAGAGTTCACGCCGCGGGTGCTGCTGCAGGCGCAGCGGGTGGTGCTGACCGGGCAGGAGATCTACTATTACGATAACTGCCGCGCCGGTTCCATCACGCACGCGGAAGGGTTGAGCACCCGCCGTGTTCAGGACCGGCTGCGCATCTACGACAGTCTGGCGGAGATCTACCGTACGGTGACCCCGCGGGCGCTGCGCCGCCGCCTGCAGGATGACCTGTGCTGGAAGTATCTGGACTGCGCGGCGCGGTTCGATTGCAGGACCCTGCCGGGCTACCGCCCGCAGCGGCTGCGGATGCTGCAGTTTGCCTGCACGCCCCGCCGCCGGGCCAAGGCAGCGCTGTTTGCCCTCTCGCCGGAGCTGTTCCGGCGGGTGATGAATCATTGACCCATTGACGAGGAAAGGCAGAAGAGCATGGCGCAACATGCAAGAATAAAACGAACGCCCCCGCCGGACGGCGCACGCCGCCGATGGTGGCAGAACCGGCTGCTGCAGCTGCTGGCGGCTTTTGTGCTGCTGTGCGGCGTGGCAGCTGCCGGACTGAAACTGTACACGGATTATACGAATAGTCATTTTCAGGTGACCTTTTACCGGGTGACCTCCAGCCATGTGTCGGAAAAGCTGCGTGTCCTGTTTTTGTCGGACCTGCACCTGCGGGAATACGGCGAGCACAACGAGGAGCTGATCCAGACCGTGCAGGAGCTGGACCCGGACCTGATCCTGCTGGGCGGTGACCTTGTCACCTTCCCGAACCCGGAGTATGAGAATATGCTTTCGCTGTGCCGCAGCCTTGCCGATGTGGCCCCGCTGTACGGGGTGCTGGGCAACCACGAAAGCGAGATGATCTACGGCGGGGTGGATGACCAGCTGGCGGAAAAATTTTCGGAGGCCGGGGTGCAGCTGCTGCGCAATGAGACCCGCACCATCCAGATCGGGGAAAACAACGTGGAGCTCATCGGGCTGGAAGGTGCCCTGAAGGACTTTTACAAATACGGTGCCAGCGACTGTGTGGAGAGCCTGAGCCGCCAGTACGACACCTTCCGCATCTGCATCAACCATGTACCCATGGCCTTTGTGGACTACATGCAGGATGCGCCCTTTGACCTGGCGCTGGCCGGGCACACCCACGGCGGCCTGATCCGCCTGCCGGTGCTGGGGCGGCTGTACACCGCAGAGGAGGGGCTGTTCCCGGAGTATGCGGGCGGCATGTACCGGCTGGACAGCGGGGCACCCCTCATCGTGGGCTGCGGCCTGGGCGACTCCAACCAGATCCCCCGCGTATACAATCCACCGGAGCTGGTTCTGGTGGATGTGAACTGGTACTGAGATGAACGAACTTGAAAGGAGGCCCGGAGACGTGGTGACAAAGATCAAGCAGATCTTCAAACAGGCTGTGCTGCGCTTCTGGAGCCTGCGGGTGCCGTTGATCGTGGTGTGCATCCTGCTCGCGGCACTGCTGTGCACCGCACAATATCAGGACAGCAGCCGGGTGGCCTCGGCCCAGATGACCCTGAACTACTCCGAGGCATCGCATGGGCTCAACCCCAACCACACCCGGTTTACGACTACCGACCTGACCTCCGACGAGGTGCTGCAGAGCACCCTGTACAACGCCGGACTGGAAGGTCAGATGACGGTGGAACAGCTGCGCAAGGCCATTACGGTGGAACCCACCGATGTGACCAACGTGAGCAGCTCGGAAAACTACATCACCACCAGCTGCAGCATCAGCCTGCAGCTGGAAGAACCCTGCCAGCACCTGACCGCAGCCACGCTGCTCCGGATCTTCTGCGGCAGCTACAAGGATTATTTCATGGAGCACTACGGCGAGAACCAGAGCGTGTTCTCCTGCACCATGCCGGATTACTTTGACACCGAGCCGTATCTGCGCCTCAAGAGCCTGACGCTGCGGGCCGACCAGCTGGACCGCTACCTCACGGCCCGTGTCAGCGAGAACAAGAGCTATCAGGACGCCACCACCGGCAACACCTTCCTGAGCCTGTCCAAGCAGATCCAGAACGTGATCAACTACGAGATCCCGCGCATCCAGGCCTATATCCTGCGGGGCGGCCTGTCGGCGGACGTTTCTTCCCTGACGGCCATGCTGCAATACAAGCTGCAGATCGAGCAGCTGGACTATCAGGAGCAGATGGCCTACTACAACTCCGACAATCTGGGCATTGGCCTGTACGATGAGAGCATGAGCGCCATCGTCATGATCCCCACGCTGGACGAGAACCGCGAGTTCTATATGTCCCGCACCAAAACGGCGCTGGACACCATGGCCAGCGACGCCGACGGTGCCCTGGCGGAGGCGACCTCCCATCAGGATGTGATCACCACCACCCAGTATGTGGTGCAGCAAATGCAGACCATGAGCGACCCGGCGGGCCTGACCACGGTGAACGCCATGCTGCAGGAACTGGAAACCACCATGGATCAGATCCAGCAGGCACTGCGGGTGACGGATGCCTCCTATATCATCTATAAGACCCAGAACTACCTGGTATTCAACGATGCGGCCGGCTCCTTTGTGCAGCAGATCGGCCTCAAGCGGGTGATCGTGGAAATGGCAGTCTTTGTGGTGCTGTGCTTCGGCCTGTGCATGGTGCGCACCGCCCGGCAGATCCGGAAGGAGGAACAGCGTTGAAAAAGTTTGATATCCTGCGCTACCTCCGGCGGTTCTTTGCACTGGTGCTGGCCGTGACCATGGCGGGCACAGTGGTGGTGTACTGGTACTGCAAGAACAACCAGACCTACACCGCCAGTGTGAACATCAAGTACCTGCACGACGGCATCAAGGACGGCTTTGCCCCGGACGGCACCGCCATGAACGTGGACGAGATCTATTCTTCCAAGGTCATCTCGCAGGCCATGGAGAGCCTTGGGCTGCAAAGCGGCATCAACCTTGTGCGCTCCCACTGCACGGTGGAAGAGCTGATCCCGGACGACCAGAAGGCCCTGCAGGAAGCTCTCATCGACAAGGGGGAAGAGTCTACCTACTTCCCGGACGAATACAAGGTGACGCTGGTGGTGGACGGCAGCCTGGGTGCGAGCTACGCCCGCCGGGTGCTGGATGCCATCGTCAGCAGCTATTCCACCATCTACACGGAGGAATATGTGGAGCTGCCCCTGACCATGAACCCCTCCAGCGGCCTGCTGAACAGCGGCTACGACTATTACGAGTGCGTGGACGTGCTGTCGGCCGACACCACCGAAGTGCTGAACTATCTGGAGGATAAAAAGACAAACTATCCCAACTTCCGCTCTTCGGTCACGGGTTATTCCTATGAGGACCTGTACGACATCTATAAGATGCTGTACGACTACGAGATCCCGTCGCTGTACGCGAATGTGATGACCGGGCCTCAGGTGCGCAACGCCGACAAGCTGTGCCGCAGCCTGACCCAGAGCATCGAGAGCAGCGTGCAGAACGAGCAGGTGTATCAGGAGCGGGAAGCCTACCTCAGCGGCCTGATCCAGAACTACTCGGAGAAGAACCGCGACCTGATCAACTACCATTACCACAACGACGCCAACGACAGCGGCACCGACTACATCCTGAAGAACGTAGAGGCCTACGATGACAACCAGAGCAAGCAGATCACCTACGATTCGCTGATTTTGGAGTATGTGGAGATCGACAAGACCCTGCGCAGCAGCGCCATCCGCCGGGCCTACACCCAGCAGCTGCTGGACACCTTCCAGGCAGCCGGCGGGGTGGGCGGCGATGAGGCCTCCCATGCCGCGATCGAGTCGGAGATCAACAAGTACGAGCAGACGCTGGTGGACTACTACCAGATCGTGAGCCAGACCAGCATGGAGCACAACCGCTCCCTGAGCGCGGACTATCTGCAGACCACCAGCTCCACTAGAGTGTGGCCCAGCATCAACACCAAGCTGTATCTGGCCATCGGCTTTGTATTCTTCTTCCTCGTGGGCTGCGCACTGGCCGTTGTGGTGGGCCGTTCCCGCGACTTTGTGGAATACTTTATGTATGTGGACAAAAAGACCGGTCTGCCCAACCGCGACCGTGTGGATGCCATGGTGGCACGGCTGGAAAAGCAGGGCCTGCTGCCCAGCCACTTTACCTGCATGTGCTTCCAGTTTACCAGCCTGAACCATCTCTCGCGGGAGTATGGTTACTCGGTGGGCAACCATGTCCTGCGGGACTTTGCCGGGCTGGTGGCGGCCCTTGGCACCGAGGAGAGTTTCATCGGTTCCAACGGTGCGGGCCAGATCATGGGCTTCTTCCGGGAATGCAACGCCGTCAAGGCGGAGGCCATTCTGGAAGTGCTGGACGAGCAGATCCAGGAGTACAACAGCCTGAACCCGGATTACGCCATCGAGTACAAGGCAGCCAGTGCCACCTCGGATGACGAAAAGGAATTCAACATCCGGGATCTGCTGCGCTGCGCATTCAAGAAGCTGCGGGATGCCAATAAGCCGCAGCCGGAGACCGCACACGAGACGGTGTAAAAAAGATAAGGAGGCGGCAGTCATGCTGCAGAATCAACGGGCCTGCCAGCTCGTCCGTTCCAAAACCGGCTGTGAGCCGCTGGCACTTGCCGTGGCGTGGGGTGCCCGCACGGCGGGCCGCTGTGCCGCCGGGGTGTTGGGAGCCGTGAAGCATCAGCGCTTTTCCGACCAGCAGCTGGAGACCTTTGCCGCCCGCGCGCCGGGCATCTGCCCGAAGCCGGTGTGCGATGCCGGGGAGCCCTGCCCGCTGCCGCCGCAGGACGAGGCGGTGGATGTGTCGGTGATCGTGCCGGTGCACAACGGGGAGCGCTTTTTGCGCGCCTGTCTGGACAGCATCCTGCACCAGAACACCACTCGCCGCCTGCAGGTGCTGGCGGTGGAGGACGGCTCCACCGACGGCAGCGGGGCCATTCTGGCCGAGTACGCCCGGCAGGGAGGGGTCACCGTGCTGCACCCGGAGCAGGGCGGCAGCGCGGCCCGCGCCCGCAACACCGGTCTGGCCCGGGCGGTGGGCCGCTGGGTCCTGTTTGTGGATTGCGATGACTGCCTGCTGCCGGACGCAGTGGAGACGCTGCTGGCGGCACAGGCGCGTACCGGGGCGGATATCGTGCAGGGCGGCTGGCAGTATTGCGACGAAGCCGACACCCGCGGTGCGGTGCAGCAGTACGCAGAAGCGTGCTACACCGGCCCCCGGCGGCTGGATGTGGTGGAGCTGCCCGGCACTCCCTGGGGCAAGCTGTACCGCCGGACCCTGTTTGAACGGGTACGGTTCCCCTCCGGGTACACCTGTTTTGAGGATGCCATGATCCATTTCTGGGTCTTTCCGCGGGCGAAGTGCATTGTTTCGACAAAACCTGTGGTATATTTGTGGCGCAAAAATACAATGGGGCTCACCGCGACCTCCCAGAATACGGCCAAAGCATTGCAGGCCTACTGGGTGGCTGAAGAAATGCTGGACGGTGCGGTGCGTCTGGGCCTGCCGCAGGATGCGCTGTTTGCCTGCAACCTGATCCTGCAGCTGGCCAATTACTGCTATGTGTGTGTGTCCGGTCTGCCGGAGGCAGACCGGCAGACGGCCTTTGCCTGCTGCTGCCTGCTGTACCGCCGGTGGGCAGCGAAGCTGCCGGATCCCCGGACGCTGCCCTATGCCGTGCGGCTGGCGCAGCGGGCGCTGGAACAGGCGGACTATGGGCTATGGCAGCTGCAGGGCAGACTGTTCCAGCTGATCAACTGACCGGTTTATATCGGCACGGAAAGCGAGGTGGACCGCGTGCAGGATGTTTCCAAGATCCTGACCCGGAAATATTACGGCAAAAAAGACCCGTTCCGCAGCCGGGAGTTCCGCCAGCCCCGCTGGATGGAACTGTTGGCGGTGCTGCTGTTCACCGTGTCCGGGCTGGGCGAAGGCAAAAGCATCAATGTGGTGCTGGGCGGTCTGCCCAAGGCGGTGACGCTGGCCTTTGTGGGGCTGGCCGGGCTGGAGTTTTTCATCCGGGGCGATTTTGACCGGTTGAAAAAACTGGCCGGGCCGTCCGGGCTGTACATCCTGTATCTGGCGGTGCTTGCCGCCTGGTCCATGTTCATCTGGGTGCGCAACTTCACGGCCTTTGCCTCCATCACCCGCGGCGTGGAAAAGATCCTGTATCAGAGCATCGCCACGGTGGTGGCCATCTGCTGCGTGTACCTGTACGGGCGGTTCAGCATCGACCTGTTCACCATCGGCATCTGCTGCGCAAACCTCTTCATCCTGTTCAGCGAGGTGCCCGCCTATGGTGTGGGCGAGAGCGTGAGCTCCCTGCTCACCAGCATCCTGTCGCTGGGCAACAACACCTATGGCTATGCCGAGCGGCTGGAGATCCACGAGGTGACCTTTCTGGAGGGCATCTTTGTGCTGTACTACCTGTTCTTTTCGCCAAAAGAAACCAAGCAGCAGCGCACCCGCAACTGGGTGCTGGCGGGCTGCTCCTTCTTTTTTGTACTGGCGGGCATGAAGCGCATCCTGCTGCCGGCGCTGGTGGTCTCGGCCTTTTACATCTGGGTGCTGCGCCGCAGCCATGCCAAGGAAAAGCTGATCATGCTCACCGGCGCGGCCTGGGTGACCCTGTTCTGGGTGTACCTGTATCTGGTGCACACCGGGGCCATCTCCCGCATCCTGAACGCGGTGGGCGTCAACATGATGGGCCGCGATTACATCTGGAGCCTGGCCAAACCCTATTATCAGTTCTCGCCCACCTTCATCGGGCTGGGGTTCGAGGCGGTGGACGCCATGGTCACCCGCTTTTATGAGATCGGCCTCATTGATGTGGCCTACCCACTGCACAACGACATCCTCAAGGTGTTCGTGGAGCTGGGGTTTCCGGGGCTGTGCTTCTGGTGTGCGTTCCTGTACCTGATCCTGCCCTGGTACTGGACCAAACGCTACGGGCCCGAGGCCGGCATCCTGTATTTTGCCATCCTCAACCCGCTGTCCATGACCTACCTCACCGACAACACGGCCTTTTATTTCTGGTGTACCATGGGTCTGCGCATGATCCCGCTGGCGGTCTGCTGCTTTGCAAAGCCGACGAAGGACCCTGCCGCCCAAAAACAGACATGGCAGCCGCCCTCTGCACAGGAGGTGCAGCGGCGCATTCGGGCACAGTACCGGGAGAAAGGAAGTTCTTCATGATCCACATCCTGCAGTCGGTCAGCAACATGGACCGGGGCGGCATCGAGTCGATGCTGATGAACTATTACCGGCATCTGGACCGCACGCGATTCCAGTTCGATTTTCTGGTCAACAAGAAAAAGCCCGGCTTTTTTGATGACGAGATCCGCGCACTGGGCGGGCGCATCTTCCAGAGCCCGGGCGTAGCCCCGCAGAGCTACCCGGCCTACCTGCGCTCTATGCAGCAGCTGCTGGCCCAGCACCCGGAGATCAAGGTGCTGCACGCCCACAACGAGGCCATGCAGCTTTTTGCGCTGGAAGGCGCTAAAAAGGCGGGCCTGCCGGTGCGCATCGCCCACGCCCACAACACCCGTCTGCCCAAGGACGCCAAGCTGCCGATCAAATGGTTCTGCAAACAGTTCATTCCCGGCGCGGCCACCGATTACTGGGCCTGCGGGCGGGCGGCCGGCATCTACTACTTTGGACAGAGCGCGTGGGATGCCCGGGGCGTGACCCTGCGCAACGCCATCGACCTGGACCGCTTTGGCTACCGGCCACAGGTGCGGGCAAAGCTGCGGGCAGAATATGGCCTGAACGATAAGCTGGTGGTGGGCTGTGTGGCCCGCCTGATGGCGCAGAAGAACCACACCCGCCTGCTGGACATCTTTGCGGCCCTGAAAAAGGTGCGGCCGGACAGCTGCCTGCTGCTGGTGGGCGAGGGCGAGCTGCGGGCCGAGCTGGAAGCCAAGGCCGCCCGGCTGGGCATTGCGCAGGATGTGAAGTTCCTGGGCGTGCAGAGCGACACCTCCGTCTGGTATCAGGCCATGGATGTGTTCGTGATGCCCTCGCTGTTTGAGGGTCTGCCCGTGGTGGGCATGGAAGCGCAGGCGTCCGGTCTGCCCTGCGTGTTCTCCACCGGCGTCACCGAGGAAGTCCTGCTGCGGCCGGACAGCTGCCGCATTTCGCTGGAACAGCCGGACGAAGCATGGGCCGCAGTGCTGAAGGATGCGGACCGTAATCTGCCCGACCGTGCGCAGGCGGCGGCACAGGTGCGGGATGCCGGGTACGACATCCGGCAGGAGACCCTGCGCCTGCAGCAGCTGTACACCGGCCTGATCGCCAAAAGGGGTGCCGCACATGCCTGAGATCAGTATGATTGTTCCGGTTTATAACGTAGAGCAATATCTCCCGGCGGCACTGGACTCTCTGCGGGCCCAGAACTGCCCGGACTGGGAGGCCATTCTGGTGGACGACGGCTCCCCGGACGGCTGCGGGGCGCTGTGTGATGCGGCCGCCCGGCAGGATGCCCGCTTCCGGGTGATCCACCAGAAGAACGCCGGGGTCGGCGCGGCCCGCAATGCCGGGTTGGCTGCAGCCCGCGGCACCTATGTGCAGTTTCTGGACAGTGATGACGCACTGGAGCCCCAGATGGTGGAGGTGCTGTGCCGCACGGCCCGGCAGACGGACGCCGACCTGATTTTGTTTGGCAGTTACGATGACCGCTATGCGCCCGATGGCACCCGGGTGAGCAGCACGGAGGTCGCACCGGTGCTGGAAGGGGTGTACCGCGGCGACCCCTGCCCGCAGCTGTTCCCGCAGCTGTCGGCTATGTCGCTGGTCACGCGGCAGCTGTTCCGCCGCCGCTGCATCGAAGAGGGCAGCTGCCGCTTTACCGATTACAAGATCGCGGAGGACGCGCTGTTTTTCGTGTCCTTTTACCGGCAGCGGCCCCGCTGTGTGGTGGGCATCCCGGACCGGCTCTACCGCTATCGTCTGCGGGATGACGGCTCGGCCTCCCAGAGCTACCACCCGGAACGCCTGACGGATAACTTTTACCTCTCGGACGCGGTGGAAGCCGTGGCAAGGGACTGGGGCCTGAACGACGACCCCGCCTGCCGCCGGGCCGTAAACCACAGCCGGGTGCTGGACCTGCAGCTGGGCATCAAGAATGTCTGTCTGGGGCCGCTGAGCTTCCGGCAGCGCACCGCATGGCTGCGGCAGGCGTTGCGCATCCCGGCGGTGCGAGCCGCTGTGCGGGACATGCCCCTGCAGGACGCCCGCAGCCGCAATGACCGCATCAAACTGGCCTTGCTGAAGGTGCGGCTGTGCGCGGTGGTCATTGCCCTGTCCAGCTGGAACAACCGCCGCTGAAAAGACGAAACAACAAAAGCGCCCCTGTGCACCGGATGGGTTCCGTGCACAGGGGCGCTGTATTTTATAAGGGAAAAGCGGGGGCTCAATCGTCGTCGCTGTCCAGCTTGAGCACAGCAGTAAAAGCCTCGCTGGGCAGGGAAACGCTGCCCAGCTGGCGCATCTTCTTTTTGCCTTCCTTCTGCTTTTCCAGCAGCTTCTTCTTGCGGGTGATATCGCCGCCGTAGCACTTGGCCAGCACGTCCTTGCGCATGGCCTTGACCGTTTCGCGGGCGATGATCTTGCCGCCGATGGCGGCCTGCACCGGGATCTCGAACAGGTTGCGGGGGATGTTGTCCCGCAGCTTTTCGCAGATGCGGCGGCCCTTGGCGTAAGCGTTATCCCGGAACACGATCATGGACAGCGCATCCACGGGGTCGCCGTTGAGCAGGAAGTCCAGCTTGACCAGATCGCTCTCGCGGTACTCCTTGAACTCGTAGTCGTAGCTGGCGTAACCGCGGCTGCGGCTCTTGATGGCATCAAAGAAGTCGTACACGATCTCGCCCAGCGGCATGGCATAATGCAGGTCTACGCGCACATCGTCCAGATACTTCATGTCGATGAGGGTACCGCGCTTGTTCTGGCACAGATCCATCAGGCCGCCCACATAGTCGTTGGGGGTGTACAGGTGCACGTCCACAAAAGGCTCTTCCTGCTTGACGATGTTGGAGGGATCCGGGTAGCTGGAGGGGTTGTCGATCATCTCCACGGTGCCGTCGGTCAGGGTCAGGCGGTAGCGCACACTGGGGGTGGTGGTGATGATGTCCAGGTCGAACTCCCGCTCCAGACGCTCGGTGATGATCTCCATGTGCAGCAGGCCCAGGAAGCCGCAGCGGAAGCCGAAGCCCAGAGCCGCACTGGTCTCCAGATCAAAGGTCAGGGAGGCGTCGTTCAGCTGCAGCTTTTCCAGTGCGTCCTTCAGATCGGGGTAACGGGCACCGTCGGCGGGGTAGATGCCGCAGAACACCATGGGCTTGACCTGCCGGTAGCCGGGCAGAGCCTCGGCGGTGGGGCGGGAAGCCAGCGTGACGGTGTCGCCCACGCGGGTGTCCTGCACAGTCTTGATGCTGGCGGTCAGGTAACCGACTTCGCCGGCCTGCAGCTGGGCGCAGGGGGTCAGGTTGGTGGCACCCATGTGGCCCACTTCCACCAGCGTGAATTCAGCCCCGGTGGCCATCATGCGGATGGTGTCGCCGGGCTTGACGGTGCCCTCGAACACGCGGATATAGACGATGACGCCCTTGTAGCTGTCGTAGATGCTGTCAAAGATCAGGGCCTTGAGGGGGGCGTCCGGGTCGCCGGTGGGGGCGGGGATATCGGTGACCACCCGTTCCAGCACCTGATCCACGTTCAGGCCGGTTTTGGCGGAGACGCGGGGCGCGTCCAGGCAGGGCAGGCCGATCACATCCTCCACCTCCTGCGCCACCTCGTCCGGGTGGGCGCTGGGCAGGTCGATCTTGTTCAGGATGGGCACCAGCTCCAGATCATGCTCCAGTGCCATGTAGGTGTTGGCCAGGGTCTGGGCCTCCACGCCCTGGGTGGCGTCCACCACCAGAATGGCACCCTCGCAGGCAGCCAGACTGCGGCTCACCTCGTAGGCAAAGTCCACATGGCCCGGGGTGTCGATGAGGTTGAATTCGTAGGTCTTGCCGTCCTTGGCGGTGTAGTTCATGGTCACGGCGCGGGCCTTGATGGTGATGCCGCGCTCACGTTCGATGTCCATGTTGTCGAGGATCTGGTCCTCCATGGTGCGCTCGTCCACGCTCTTGGTCAGCTCCAGGATGCGGTCCGACAGGGTGGACTTGCCGTGGTCGATGTGGGCGATGATGCAGAAGTTGCGGATATTGTCTCTTGCCATGTAGTTCCTCCGGGCAGCTTTATGCTTCTAAGATCCAGTCCTCCACAGCCACGATCTGTCCGTGGTCGCGGTAGACGCGGGGCACGCGGCGGGACACGCCGCACAGCACTTCATAAGGGATGGTGTCGGTCTTGCGGGCGATGGTCTCAGCGGTGTCGCTCACGGTGCCGCCCCACAGGATGGCTTCGTCGTCCTCCTGCACCTGGGGCACGTTCGTCACATCCACCATCATCTGGTCCATGCACACCCGGCCCAGCACCGGGCAGGCTACGCCGTGGATCTCCACGACGCCCTTGCCGCAGCTCAGTTGGCGGGGGTAGCCGTCGGCGTAGCCGGTGCACAGGGTGGCCACCTTGGTGGGCTTTTCGGCGGTGAAACGGCGGCCGTAGCTGGCACACTGGCCGGGCTGCATCTCTTTGATCATGCTCACCACGGTCTTGAGGGTCATCACCGGGTGGAAACAGCCAAAGCGCACCTCGTCGCTGGGGTCGTAGCCGTACAGGATGATGCCGGGGCGGGCCATGCAGCGCTCCCGGGGCAGGCCCTCGGGCCAGTCCGGGTGCAGCATGACTCCGGCGGAGTTATCGCAGTGCACAAGGGCAGGCTCCCGCCCGGCGGCTTTCAGGGCGTGGAAGGCCTGCACGAACAGGCGGTGCTGCTCGGCGGTGTAAGCAATGTTGTCCTCGCTGACGTCATCGGCCACTGAGAAGTGCTGGAACAGGCCGGTCATCTCCAGCCCGGGCAGGGCACAGGCGGTGAGCATGTCCCGGATGGCTGCGTCAAAATCGGTGCGCAGGGCAAAGCCGATGCGGCCCATGCCGGTGTCGGCCTTCAGGTGGATCTGCACCCGGCCGCCTGCGGCCACGGCAGCATCGCTCAGGGCCTTGGCCTGCGCTGCCGAGTAGCAGGCCACCGTGATATGGTTCTGGATCAGGGCCGCCGCGTAGCCGGGCTGCACATGGCCCAGCACCAGAATGGGCAGGGTCAGCCCGCCCTTGCGCAGCTGCACGGCCTCAGTCAGGCAGCTCACGGCCAGCCAGGCGGCACCCTCTTCCGCAAAAACGCGGGCGCACTGCACGGCACCGTGGCCGTAGCTGTCGGCCTTGACCACTGCGCACAGCGGCAGAGCACCGGCACGGGCCTTGACCGCGCGGAAATTATGGCGAAGGGCTTCGAGGTCGATCTCGGCCCAGACATGTTTTTCAAAGGGTTGGGTCTGCATCATGATTCATCCTTCTTTGCTGTTTGTATAAAGCTGCCGCGCCCGGTGTGAACGGGCCGCCAGCCGTCGATGCCGCTTTCCTGCAGGGCGTGCAGGGTCTTTTGCCGGAAGGCGTGGTCGGTGCGGCAGCGTTCCCGGACGAACTCTTTGGTCTGCTCGCGCACGGTCACGCCGTCGGCGGGGCAGCGGCTCTTGACGATGGGCAGGCCCTCCTCCCGCACGGCACACTGCACCTCGTATTCGGTGGCCAGCAGCATGGGGCGGATGAGGGTCAGGTCCCGCTGGGACAGGTAGGTGACCGGCGAAAAGCAGCCGATGCGGCCCTCCCGCCAGAGATTCATGTAAAAGGTCTCCACAGCATCGTCCAGATGGTGCCCCAGCGCCACCTTGTTGCAGCCCAGCTCCTGCGCGGCGGTGTGCAGGGCACCCCGGCGCAGCTTGGCGCAGAGGGAACAGGGGTTCTTTTCCTGCCGGTATTCAAACACCACCGGGCCGATCTCGGTGCGGCGGATGTGGTAGGGGATGCCGTACCGGGCAAACAGGGCCTCCAGGGCGGAATAATCCATGGGCTGGTGGTCGAACTGGGGGTCCAGCGTTACCGCCACCACCTCGTAGTCAAAGCCGATATACTGCCGCAGCAGGGCCAGACCCACCGTCAGGGCTACACTGTCCTTGCCGCCGGACACGCCCACCATCACCCGGTCGCCAGGGGCCAGCATCTCGTAATCCTGCACGGCTTTGCGCATCAGGCCGCAGAGCCGCTGCATGGCACGCTGCTCGCTCATGACAGGCTCACGCTTTCCACCAGATTGACGATGTCGTTGATGGAGGCCAGCTTGGTCAGGGCCGAAACATAGACCACATCGCCGCTGTCGTAGGTGATGGTGGCCAGCACGGCATAATAGGTCTGGATATCGCAGCGCACGGCAGTGACCTCGGCCCCTTCCACCGTGATGTTGGCGGTGCGGGGCTTGATGATGCCGTAAGCCTGCTTCAGGTCCTTCTCAGAATCGTCGATGAAGTCCGGGTAGGTGTCGGCGGTGCCGCGCTGCAGCAGTACGGCCTGATAATCCTCCGCGCCGTCAGCCGAGTCGGCCGTTGCCAGCTCCAGCACGGTTCCAAGGGTGGCGTCCTCGGTCATCTGGCAGACCTTCCAGATGCTGCTGTCGTAATACACCGAAACTCCGTTGGTGCCGGTGTAGTGGGTGTCGGGGTTGGCGGGGGTCTGCCGGTTGACCAGCAGGGTGAGGATGATGTACGCCACGATGCCCAGACAGATGAAGATGGCCATGGCGGCCAGCAGCTTGGAGGTGCGGCGCTGGGCGGCGGTGTTGTGGTCGATGTCGTGTGGCATGAAAAGTTCTCCTTTTGTAAGCGGTGCAGCGCAAAGCTGCCCATATCCTTTATAGTATAACACAACCGCAGGCAAAATTGTAGCGGGCAGGTGCGGAAAATATCCACGCGCCGGCAAAAACTTTTTTGAAAAATCGAAAATTTGAATTCGTGAGGATTCGAGAGAAAACGAGAGATTTTAAGAGAACAGAAAATTTTCGCTGAAAAAATCAAAAAATGCTGTTGACAGGCACCTTTTTATGATGTATACTGACACTCGCGCCCCACAAGGGTGCCTGAAATGTACAAAGAGTTTATCAGGAGGAAATAGATATGAGCACTACTCTCGTAAAGCCCGCTGAAGTCGAGCGCAAGTGGTATCTGCTCGACGCTGCCGGCAAGAGCCTGGGCCACGTCGCTGCTGAAGCCGCTGTTCTGCTGCGCGGCAAGCAGAAGGTCAACTACACCCCCAACGTCGATTGCGGTGACTACGTTGTCGTCATCAACTGCGATCAGGCTGTTCTGACCGGCAAGAAGGCCGAGCAGAAGTTCCACATCACCCACAGCAAGTACATTGGCGGCCTGAAGAAGGTCCAGTACAGCAAGCTGATGGCTGAGCACAGCGATCTGGCTATGACCTACGCCATCAAGGGCATGGTTCCTTCCAACACCATCGGTGACAAGGCCCTGACCCGCCTGCACTGCTACCAGGGTGCCGAGCACGCTCACGCAGCTCAGAAGCCCGAGAAGATCGAGTTCTAAGAAGGAGGCAATCGAACATGTACGAAACCAAACCTTATTTCTACGGCACTGGTCGTCGTAAGGATTCCGTTGCCCGCGTTCGCGTTTACACCGGCACCGGCAAGGTCACCATCAACGATCGTGACATCGACAACTACTTTGGTCTGGAGACCCTGAAGCTGATCGTCCGTTCTCCGCTGGTCCTGCTGGGCCTGGAGGGCAAGTATGACGTCGTCGTCCGCGTTTCCGGCGGCGGTGTTTCCGGTCAGGCTGGCGCTATCCGCCACGGCCTGAGCCGTGCCCTGCTGCAGCAGAGCGATGAGAACCGCACTGTCCTGAAGAAGGCTGGCTTCCTGACCCGCGATCCTCGTATGAAGGAACGTAAGAAGTACGGCCTCAAGGCCGCCCGCCGCGCTCCGCAGTTCAGCAAGCGCTGATTTCAATTCAAAACAGCTCAAAAACCCCGAAACCATGCGGTTTTCGGGGTTTTTCCTTTTCAGATTGTTTGCCCTGTTTTGGCATAGTCTGACCCGTTTTGAACCATTTTTTATGGGTTAAATTAAGGACAACCACCCCCAAAACGGGGGCTAATGGGTTAAATCATAGGACAACTTTTTTGCCCCCGCTCCATCCCAAGAGATCATTTTTGCTTTTTTGCCCCTCTGAAATTTTATGCAAAATCGGTTTGGCAGAGTTTGACCCAATCTGAACAAATGAATATGATTTTATTGCGAAAGCGTTCAGCGTTCCAGCTGGGCGCTTTTTGCATTTCCGGGGACCGACGTTCCGGGATTAGAAAAAGCCGTCACTCTTTTTTTCAAGAAAGCAGTGGCGGCTTTTTCTATTTCCAGAACCAAACACGACCAACAGAAACGAGGTGAAATACGATGAACACGCAAATCATCGCCGTTGCCAACCAGAAGGGCGGCGTCGGCAAAACGACCACCTGCGCGAACCTGGGCATCGGGCTGGCCCAGGCCGGGAAGAAGGTGCTGCTGGTGGACGCTGACCCGCAGGCCAGCCTTACCATCAGCCTGGGCAACCCGCAGCCGGACAAGCTGCCCTTTACCCTGTCCGACGCGATGGGCCGTATCCTGATGGACGAGCCGATCAAACCCGGCGAGGGCATCCTGCACCACCCGGAGGGCGTGGACCTCATGCCCGCTGACATCCAGTTGTCCGGCATGGAGGTGTCGCTGGTGAACGCCATGAGCCGCGAGACCGTCCTGCGGCAGTATCTGGACACCGTGAAGGGACAGTATTCCCATATCCTGATTGACTGCCAGCCCTCCCTGGGGATGCTCACAGTCAACGCCCTGGCCGCCGCCAACAGGATCATAGTCCCCGTTCAGGCGGAGTATCTGCCTGCCAAGGGCCTGGAACAGCTACTGTCCACCATCAGCAAGGTCAAGCGGCAGCTGAACCCCAAGCTCCAGATCGACGGCATCCTGCTGACGATGGTGGACAGCCGAACCAATTTTGCGAAAGAGATCGCCGCCCTGCTGCGGGAGACCTATGGCAGCAAAATCAAGGTGTTCGGCACCGAAATTCCCCATTCGGTCCGGGCCAAGGAGACCAGCGCCGAGGGCAAGAGCATTTTTGCCCACGACCCCGGCGGCAAGGTGGCCGAGGGCTACCGCAATCTGACAAAGGAGGTGTTGAAACTTGAAAAGCAGCGCGAAAAAAGTAGAGCTGGCCTCGGTAGATGACTTGTTCTCCACAGAGGAAAGCCGGGCCGACGCCCAGCGGGAGAAGGTTCTGGAAATTCCCCTGTCGGAGCTGCACCCGTTTAAGGACCACCCCTTTAAGGTCAAGGACGATGAGGCCATGATGGAGACCGCCGACAGCATCCGGCAGTACGGTGTGCTGGTTCCGGCCATCGCCCGCCCGGACCCGAACGGCGGCTATGAGCTGGTCGCCGGGCACCGGCGTCACCGGGCCAGCGAACTGGCTGGCAAGGATACCATGCCGGTCATTGTCCGTGACCTGGACGACGATCAGGCCACCATTATCATGGTTGACAGCAATTTGCAGCGGGAAAGCCTGCTCCCCAGCGAGCGGGCTTTTGCTTATAAGATGAAACTGGAGGCCATGAACCATCAAGGTGCCCGCGCTGATTTAACTTGTTCCCAAGTCGGGAACAAGTTGCCGGGCAAGAAATCCAGCGAGGTATTGGCCGAACAGGTCGGCCAGAGCAAAAATCAGATTTTCCGCTATATTCGCCTGACGGAGCTGATCCCCGAACTGCTGGACATGGTGGATGAGAAGAAAATCGCCTTCAACCCGGCCTATGAGCTGTCTTTCCTCAAAAAAGAGGAACAGACGCAGCTTCTGGACGCGATGGACAGCGAACAGGCTACGCCGTCGCTTTCCCAGGCCCAGCGGCTGAAAAAGTACAGCCAGGAGGGCCACCTGACCCTCGACATGATGCGGGTCATCATGGGGGAAGAAAAGAAAAGCGACCTGGATAAGATCACCTTCACCAGCGACACCCTGCGCAAGTATTTTCCCAGGAGCTACACCCCCGCCCGGATGCAGGAGACCATTATCAAGCTGCTGGAAGCGTGGCAGCGCAAGCGCCAGAGAGACCAGGAGCGATGAAAGGAGCGCCTATGAGGGATATTTCAGCCCGTGAGCTGAAAGGACACAACATTCTTGCCGTGGAGCGGTTTCGGGATAATACCCGCTGGATGATCGAATTTTCCGTCCTGCGCTCCTGCACCTACGGCAGCCCCGGCGATGAAATGCGGCTGTTTCTCACTGAGGACGGGTATCAGGCCGCCTTACTCAGCCAGCAGCGCCGGGAAATCAAAATCAAAAAGTGCGCCCATGTGATTGAGGGCCACGTCCTGTATGTAAAGAAAAAGCGGAGGAAATGAGATGTTCAGAGAAAAAGAAATCTGTGATGCCATTCGCACAGCGTATCTGCACCTGTTCCCTGATAAAAAAGAACGGAAACGGGCGCTCTCCAGACTGGACCTGGAGCTTGTGGCGCAGGGGGTCCGCTATCGTGGGGAAAGCGTCCTTGCCTACCAGACTTCTGGCAGCCATGAGCGCGCCCTGGACTATTACGGGCCGGAGTTGTTTCCCCAGCGGGGATGCTGTATTTACCAAAAAACGGTCCAAAGTCATTCCACGCAGGTGGATGCCGCCTGTATCCGGGAACTATGGCTCCTGGATGATGGACGGTTTGTGGAGGTGTCCGGCGTAACTACAAAATACCGTTCGGCATACGAGCGATTTTCTACCTGCTACCGCACGGTCCACCATATCGTCAAGGACCGGGACTGGCAGGACTATCCGCCAGAGGAGATTACCGATGCCTTTGAGGACATCAACGACCATCCCTTTGACGGGATGCCCGGAGTTTTCTATGAAGTTTGAGCCGCGTCATAACTGACAGCGGCTTTTTTCATGCCATAAATGCCGAGAGGAGTGATGAAATGGCCGTTTTTCGCATTGAACGAACCCGTGATTATACCGTGATGTCCAACCACCATCTGCGCGACAAGGCGCTGTCGCTGAAATCCAAGGGGCTTTTGTCCATGATGCTGTCCTTGCCGGAGGATTGGAACTACACCACACGCGGCCTCGCCAAAATCTGCAAGGAGGGCGTGGACGCCATCGGCGGGGCGCTGCGGGAGCTGGAAAGCGCCGGTTACATCGTCCGCCACCAGCTGCGGGACCGCCAGGGCCGGATCAGCGACACCGAGTATGTCATCTACGAGCAGCCCCAGCCCAAAGCGCCGGATACGCCCCAGCCGGATACGGCTTCACCAGATACGGAAAACCCGTATCTGGCTGACCCGGATACGGAAAAGCCCGCTGAATTAAATATAGAGAAATCAAGGACCCAAAAAACAAATACCCAGGGATCAAGTACCGATTCCATTCCCTTCCGGGACTTTGCGGCAGCGCAGCTGCCGGAACGGAAAGGACGGGATGCGATGTCGGCGGAAGAAATGCAGAGTTATCGGGATTTGGTGTTGGAGAACATCGAGTACGACCATCTGTGCCGGGAGTTTACCACCTACCGGGAGGATTTGGACGAGATCGTGGAGCTGATCGTGGAAACGGTCTGCGCCAAACGCAAGACCACCCGGATCGCCGGGGCGGACTTCCCCCATGAGGTGGTACGGTCCCGGTTCTTGAAGTTGGACAGCTCCCACATCGAGTTCGTCATGGAGTGCCTGCACAACAACACCACCGAGGTCCGCAACATGAAGCAATACCTGCTGACCGTTCTGTTCAACGCGCCCACCACCATCAGCAACCACTACACGGCCCAGGTCAACCACGATATGTACGCAGGCGGCTGGTAACGGCCGCTTTTCTGCTGCACTGCCGAAGGAGGCACGATATGAACCAGATGGAAATTTTCAAAAACCCGGAGTTTGGGACGATCCGCGCCGTGGAGATTGACGGCGAACCTTGGCTGGTTGGAAAGGACGTGGCGCTGGCGCTGGGGTACAAAAACCCGCAAGAGGCGATTCGCAACCATGTTGATGCAGAGGACAAAGGGGTGAGCGAAATTCTCACCCCTGGCGGGATGCAGAAGCTCCCCATCATCAACGAATCCGGCCTGTATTCCCTGGTGCTGTCCAGCAAACTTCCAAAAGCAAAGCAGTTCCGCCGGTGGGTTACGTCTGAGGTGCTGCCCAGCATCCGCCAGCATGGGGCCTACCTTACCAGGGACAAGCTGTGGGAGGTCGCCACTTCCCCGGAAGCCCTGCTGAAACTCTGCACCGACCTGCTGGCCGAGCGCGAGAAAAATGCGGCGCTGCGGGAGGACAACGCCCGGCTGCAAGGCAAGGCCGTCTACTACGACCTGTTCATCGACCTGCGGCACAGCACCAACCTGCGCACCACCGCCAAGGAGCTGGACGTGCCGGAGCGGCGCTTCGTCCGCTTTCTGCTGGAACGCCGGTACGTCTACCGCACTCCGTCGGGCTGTGTGCTGCCCTACGCCAAAGGCAGCAACGAGGGCCTGTTCTGTGTGAAGGATTTTTGCCGCAACGGCCACACCGGCTCCTACACGCTGGTGACGCCCAAGGGCAAGCTGCACTTTGCGGAACTTCGGTCCCTGATCCTGGTGACGGTATGACGGGCCGCCACCTGTTACGGCGGCTGGTGGTCCCGCCTTAGTACCCAAGACCGCTTTCTGCATAACCGACGAAGGGAGGCGAGAAAAATGCAAGAGGAAGTGGAAAACAGGACTTTGACGCTGGTAGTCAGCGGCACCAAGTTCACCGGGCGGCTGTTCAAAGCCGCCATATCCAAGTACATGGCCCACCGCAGGGAGAAAAAGCTGAACAAGCAGCGCGGCCGGGATTCCCCCGTCACCCCCAAGGGCAAACAGACGGTGAAGCAGCTCATCGGGCAGAACCAGGGCGTTTCCAACATCGAGATCAACGACCCGTCCATCCGGGACTTCGAGCGGATCGCCCGCAAGTACGGCGTGGACTATGCGGTGAAAAAGGACCGCAGCGCCTCGCCGCCCAAGTACCTGATCTTCTTCAAGGCCCGCGACGCCGACGCGCTGACCGCTGCTTTTTCTGAATACACCCAGAAAAAGGTCAAAAAGGCGGACCGCAGCGAGCGCCCGTCCGTGCTGGAGAAGCTGGCGCAGTTCAAAGAGCTGGTGAAAAGCGCCGTGGTGGACCGCGCCCACAGGAAGGAGCCGGAGCGATGAAGCAGCTGAATGTGAAAAAGCTGGTCCTTTTGAACCTGCCCTATATCCTGCTGGGGCTGTTTGCCACCAACCTGGGGGAAGCCTGGCGTCTTGCCGCTGGCGCGGACGCTTCGGCCAAGATGCTTTCGTTTTTCTCCACGCTGCCGGTGGCGCTGGGCAGCTGGTGGCCCAGCCTGCACCCGCTGGACCTGGCCGTGGGGATTTGCTGCGGCGCGGCGCTGCGGCTGGCGGTGTACCTGAAAGGCAAAAACGCCAAGAAATACCGCCACAACATGGAGTACGGTTCGGCCAGATGGGGCACCCACGACGATATTGCCCCCTACATGGACCCGGTGTTCCAGAATAACATCATTCTGACCCAGACCGAGCGCCTTACCATGTCCAGCCGCCCCAAGAATCCCAAGTATGCCCGCAATAAAAATGTGCTGGTCATCGGCGGCAGCGGCTCCGGCAAGACCCGGTTCTGGCTCAAGCCCAACCTGATGCAGATGCACAGCTCCTACGTCGTTACCGACCCCAAGGGCACCATCCTGGTGGAGTGCGGCAAAATGCTCCAGCGCGGCACGCCCAAGCTGGGCAAGGACGGCAAGCCGGTGAAGGACAAGCACGGCAAGGTCATTTACGAGCCGTACCAAATCCGGGTGCTGAATACCATCAACTTCAATAAGTCGATGCACTATAACCCATTCAGCTACATTCACTCGGAGAAGGACATTTTGAAGCTGGTAACGACTCTCATCGCCAACACCAAGGGCGAGGGTAAAGCCGGGGACGATTTCTGGGTCAAGGCGGAGACGCTTTTGTACTGCGCGCTCATCGGCTACATCCATTACGAGGCCCCGGTGGAGGAACAGAACTTCTCCACCCTCATCGAGTTCATCAACGCGATGGAGGTGCGGGAGGATGACGAGGAGTTCAAAAATCAGGTGGACCTGATGTTCGACGAGCTGGAAGCCAGAAGCCCCAACCACTTTGCGGTGCGGCAATACAAGAAATACAAGCTGGCGGCGGGCAAAACCGCCAAGTCGATTTTGATTTCCTGCGGGGCGCGGCTTGCCGTGTTCGATATTGCCGAGCTGCGGGAGATCACCTCCTACGATGAGCTGGAGCTGGACACCCTGGGCGACCGGCGGACCGCGTTGTTCCTCATTATGAGCGACACGGACGATTCCTTTAATTTCTTAATCTCCATGTGCTACACCCAGCTGTTCAATCTCTTGTGCGAAAAGGCCGACGATGTGTACGACGGGCGGCTGCCGGTCCATGTGCGGTGCCTCATTGACGAGTGCGCCAACATCGGCCAGATCCCCAAGCTGGAAAAGCTGGTGGCGACCATCCGCAGCCGCGAGATTTCCGCTTGCCTGGTCTTGCAGGCCCAGAGCCAGCTCAAGGCCATCTACAAGGACAACGCCGACACCATTATCGGCAATATGGACAGCTCCATCTTCCTGGGCGGCAAGGAGCCGACCACCCTCAAGGAGCTGGCCGCCGTGCTGGGCAAGGAGACCATCGACACCTACAACACCGGCGAGAGCCGTGGGCGGGAAACTTCCCACTCGCTCAACTACCAGAAGCTCGGCAAAGAGCTGATGAGCCAGGATGAGCTGGCCGTCATGGACGGCGGCAAGTGCATCCTCCAGCTGCGCGGGGTGCGGCCGTTTCTGTCGGACAAGTACGACATCACCCAGCACCCCAACTACAAGTACACCGCCGACGCCGACCCGAAAAATGCGTTCAGCATTGAAGATTTCCTGCGGGCCAGGCTGAAGCTGAAACCTAACCAAGTCTGCGACGTGTATGAGATCGACGCCGCAGCCGACGATTGATGTTCCGCTATGAAAGGAGGGGGCCTATCTACCCGCCACAACCGCCCCGGACGGGGCCATCGGCGTACAAAGCGGACGATCTCTATCAAAAAATTGAAAAAGGAGGAAGGCCGGAATCAAGCCCCCGGAAACCGGGTGGCGATCATCCGGCTTTTGTATGCCTATGAACCATGACTAAAAACCAATTCAAAACAGATTCCGGCTAACTTTATTTATGGAATTTTTCAATCAGGCAATCACCGTTCTCCAGACCCTCGTTATCGCCCTCGGTGCCGGTCTCGGCGTGTGGGGTGTCATCAACCTGCTGGAGGGTTACGGCAACGACAACCCCGGCGCGAAGTCGCAGGGCATGAAACAGCTGATGGCCGGTGCGGGCGTCGCCATCGTTGGCATGGTCCTCGTACCGCTGCTGTCCGGCCTGTTCACCGTCTGATCGTACCCCGCTGAAATCCTCGTCCCCTCCCGCGCACAGCGGGAGGGGCTGAAAGGAGGTTTGACACCGTATGGATTTCTTATTGGATGCCCTGACCAACTGGCTGAAAGAGATGCTGGTGGGCGGCATCATGGGAAACTTATCGGGGATGTTCGACAGCGTGAACCAGCAGGTCGCGGACATCGCCACGCAGGTGGGCCAGACCCCGCAGGGGTGGAACGGCAGCATTTTCAGTATGATCCAGAACCTCTCCAACTCCATCATGGTGCCGATTGCTGGCGTGATCCTGGCCATCGTGATGACGCTGGAGCTGATCCAGATGATTACCGACCGCAACAACCTGCATGACGTGGACACCTGGATGATCTTCAAATGGGTGTTCAAGTCTGCCGCCGCGATTTTGCTCGTCACCAACACATGGAACCTCGTCATGGCTGTGTTCGACATGGCCCAAAGCGTAGTGGCCCAGGCGTCCGGCATCATCGGCTCGGACGCTTCCATCGACATCTCCGCCGTCATGACCGATATGGAGTCCCGGCTGATGGATATGGACCTGGGGCCGTTGTTCGGCCTGTGGTTCCAGTCGCTCTTTATCGGCATTACCATGTGGGCGCTGTATATCTGCATTTTCATCGTCATTTATGGCCGTATGATCGAAATTTACCTTGTCACGTCGGTGGCTCCCATCCCGATGGCGACCATGATGGGCAAGGAATGGGGCGGCATGGGTCAGAACTACCTGCGCAGCCTGCTGGCCCTGGGCTTCCAGGCGTTTTTGATTATCGTCTGTGTGGCGATCTACGCCGTGCTGGTGCAGAATATCGCCACCGAGGAGGACATCATCATGGCGATCTGGAACTGCGTGGGCTACACCGTGCTGCTTTGCTTTACGCTGTTCAAGACCGGCAGCCTGTCCAAAGCCGTATTCAACGCACATTGACCCGGAGGGAGGGAATTTACCAATGGCTTATGTACCCGTACCCAAAGACCTGACGAAAGTCAAAACCAAGGTCGCGTTCAACTTAACCAAGAGGCAGCTTGTCTGCTTCGGCTGCGGGGCGCTCATCGGCGTGCCGCTTTTCTTTTTGCTCCGGGGGCCTGCTGGCAACAGCGTGGCGGCCATGTGCATGATGCTCGTCATGCTGCCCTTCTTCATGCTGGCGATGTATGAAAAACACGGCCAGCCTCTGGAAAAGATCATCGGCAACATCCTCAAGGTGGCCGTCATCCGGCCCAAGCAGCGCCCCTACCGCACCAACAACTTCTATACCGTGTTGGAGCGGCAGGCAAATCTCGACAAGGAGGTGTATGACATTGTTCGCGGCAAAGACAAAGCGGCAGGCCGAACCGGCAGAGCCGCAGACCAAACCCCGGCGTAAGCTGACCCGCGCCGAACGCAAACAGATCGAGGCAGCGATTGCCCGCGCCAACCGCACGGGCAAAAAGGAGCAGTCCGCCCAGGACAGCATCCCCTATGAACGGATGTGGCCGGACGGCATCTGCAAGGTGGCGGATGGCCGCTACACGAAAACCATCCAGTTCCAGGACATCAACTACCAGCTCAGCCAAAATGAAGATAAAACTGCGATCTTCGAGGGCTGGTGCGATTTCCTCAACTATTTTGACAGCTCCATCCGTTTCCAGCTGTCCTTTTTGAACCTGGCAGCGTCCCAGGAGACCTTCGCCAACAGCATCACCATCCCGGCCCAGGGGGATGACTTTGACCCCATCCGGGTGGAGTACACGCAGATGCTGCAAAACCAGCTGGCGCGGGGCAACAACGGCCTCATCAAGACCAAGTACCTGACCTTTTCCATCGAGGCCGACAGCATCCGCTCCGCCAAGCCCCGGCTGGAGCGCATCGAGACCGATGTGCTGAACAACTTCAAGCGGCTGGGCGTGGCCGCCGAGGTCCTGGACGGCAAAGCCCGGCTGGCCCAGCTCCACGCCATCTTCCACATGGACGAGCAGGCACCCTTCCAGTTCGAGTGGGACTGGCTGGCCCCCAGCGGCCTTTCCACCAAAGACTTTATCGCGCCGTCCGGCTTTGAGTTCCGCACCGGCAAGCAGTTCCGCATGGGAAAGAAGTACGGGGCGGTCAGCTTCGTGCAGATTCTGGCCCCGGAGCTGAATGACCGTATGCTGGCAGACTTTCTCGATATGGAAAGTTCCCTCATTGTCAATCTGCACATCCAGTCGGTGGACCAGGTGAAGGCCATCAAGACGGTAAAGCGCAAGATCACCGACCTGGACCGCAGCAAGATCGAGGAACAGAAAAAGGCCGTCCGCGCCGGGTATGACATGGACATCATCCCCTCTGACCTTGCCACCTACGGGGCCGAGGCCAAGAAGCTGTTGCAGGACCTGCAGAGCCGCAACGAGCGGATGTTCCTGGTGACGTTCCTGGTGCTGAACACCGCCGACAATCCCCGCCAGCTGGGCAACAACATCTTCCAGGCCAGTTCCATCGCGCAAAAGTACAACTGCCAGCTGACCCGGCTGGATTTCCAGCAGGAGGAAGGCTTGATGAGCAGCCTGCCGCTGGGGCTGAACCAGGTAGAAATTCAGCGGGGGCTGACTACCAGCTCCACCGCCATCTTCGTGCCGTTCACCACCCAGGAGCTTTTTCAGAACGGAAAAGAGGCGCTGTACTACGGCATCAACGCCCTGTCTAATAACCTCATTATGGTGGACCGCAAGCTGCTGAAAAACCCCAACGGCCTGATTCTGGGTACGCCGGGCAGCGGCAAATCCTTCAGCGCCAAGCGCGAAATCGCCAACTGCTTCCTGCTGACTTCGGATGATGTCATCATCTGCGACCCGGAGGCCGAGTACGCGCCGCTGGTGGAGCGGCTGCACGGGCAGGTCATCAAAATCTCGCCCACCTCCACCAACTATATCAACCCGATGGACCTAAACCTGGACTATTCGGACGATGAAAGCCCGCTGTCGCTGAAATCCGACTTTATCCTGTCGCTGTGTGAACTGATCGTGGGCGGCAAGGACGGATTGCAGCCGGTGCAGAAAACCATCATTGACCGTTGTGTGCGGCTGGTTTATCAGGACTACCTCAACGATCCGCGCCCGGAGAATATGCCCATTCTGGAGGACCTGTACGACCTGCTGCGGGCGCAGGATGAGAAAGAGGCTCAGTACATCGCCACGGCGCTGGAAATCTACGTCACCGGCTCCCTCAACGTGTTCAACCACCGCAGCAACGTGGACATCAACAACCGCATTGTCTGCTATGACATCAAGGAGCTGGGCAAGCAGCTGAAAAAGATCGGGATGCTGGTGGTGCAGGACCAGGTGTGGAACCGCGTCACCATCAACCGGGCCGCCCGTAAGTCCACCCGCTACTACATCGACGAGATGCACCTGCTCTTGAAAGAGGAACAGACCGCCGCCTATACGGTGGAGATTTGGAAGCGGTTCCGTAAGTGGGGCGGCATTCCCACGGGCATCACGCAGAATGTCAAAGACCTTTTGAGCAGCCGCGAGGTGGAGAACATCTTTGAAAACTCCGACTTCGTGTATATGCTCAACCAGGCGGGCGGTGACCGGCAGATTTTGGCCCGGCAGCTGGGCATTTCCCCGCACCAGCTGTCCTATGTGACCCACTCCGGCGAGGGCGAGGGGCTGCTGTTCTACGGCTCCACCATCCTGCCCTTTGTGGACCACTTCCCCAAGAATACCGAACTGTATCGCATTATGACGACCAAACCCCAGGAAATGAAGGAGGCTGATGGACGATGAAACCCGAAATTCTGCATAACGACCACATGATGTTTCTGGATCGTGCGCTGGAAACCCAGCGCACCGCGCTCCTGACGGCGATGGCGGACGCCGTTTCCGAGTGCCGCACGGCAGCGGACCAGGCCGCTGAACTGACTGAAACCGGCGAAATTGGCCTGCTGCGGCTGGTGGAGATTCTGTGCGCCGCCAAGGTCCAGCGCGGGCAGGCCGGTGAGACCGTGCTGGAAGGCACCGAGGTCAAGATTTTGGCCGACGTGGTGGCCCAGCTCTATGCCTGCTTGACCGAGTGCCGCTTTGTGGGTCCGCTGGGGCTGGCGGCCTATGCGGAGCTTTCCAGCATGGCGGCCTCCCTCATGCTGGGGGAATGGTTTGATTAAGGAACCGCGCCTGCGCTTCACGGAGGAAGAACGGGCGGACCCGGCGCTGGAAAAGCCCATCCGCAAGGCGGACAAGGCCGCCGCCAAAGCGGACAAGGCGCAGGCAAAAATCACGAAAAAGCAGGTCAAGCGGGCCGAGGTGGACCCCAAGACCGGCAAGGTCACGACCAAGCTGGTGCTGGAGGATAAGCCCCGGCCGCCCTCCAAGCTGTCCCATACGGTGCGGGACGCGCCGGGCAACGCGGTGGCGGGCAAGCTCCATCAGGAGATCCGCAAGACCGAGGACGATAACGTGGGCGTGGAGAGCGCCCACAAGTCTGAGGAAGCCGTGGAGACCGGCGTGCATCTGGCGAGGGAGGGCTACCGCAGCCACAAACTGAAACCTTACCGTAAGGCCGCCCAGGCCGAGCGGAAACTGGAAAAGGCCAACATCGAGGCGCTGTTCCAGAAATCCGTCTATGAAAACCCTGCGGCAGCCAGCAATCCACTGTCCCGCTGGCAGCAGAAACAGCAGATCAAGAAGCAGTACGCCGCCGCCAAACGGGCCGCACAGTCCGGCGGGAGCGCCGCCGGTGCCGCCCAAAAGACCGGTAAGGCGGCCAAGACAGTCAAGGAGAAAGCCCAGCAGGCCGGGGCCTATGTGATGCGCCACAAAAAGGGCTTCGGCATCGTGCTGGCGATTTTCCTGCTGGTCTGCCTGCTGCTCAACACCATGTCCTCTTGTTCCATGATGGCGCAGAGCATCGGTTCGATGATCTCCGGCACCACCTACCCCTCCGATGACCCGGAGCTGGTGGCGGTGGAGGCCGACTACGCCGCCAAGGAGGCCGCGCTGCAAGCCGAGATCGACAACATCGAGAGCAGCCACCCCGGCTATGACGAGTACCGCTATGACCTGGACATGATCGGCCACGACCCCCACGAGCTGGCGGCCTACCTGTCCGCTGTACTGCAAGGCTACACGCGGGCAAGCGCCCAGGCGGAGCTCGAACGCATCTTTGAGGCCCAATACCAGCTGACGCTGACCGAGGAAGTGGAGGTGCGCTACCGAACCGAGACCCGGACGGACAGCGAGGGCAACGAGTATGACGTGGAAGTGCCCTACAACTACTACATCTTAAATGTGACCCTCACCAGCAAGCCCATCTCCTCCGTGGCTTCGGAGCTGCTGACGCCGGACCAGCTGGAAATGTACCAGGTGTACCGGCAGACGCTGGGCAACAAACCCCTGATCTTCGGCGGCGGGTCTGCCGACACCAGCGATTCCGAGAGTTTGGCCGGTGTGGAGTTCGTGAACGGCACCCGGCCCGGCAATCAGGCGGTGGTGGACATCGCTAAAAGCCAGGTGGGCAACGTGGGCGGCCAGCCCTATTGGAGCTGGTACGGTTTTAATTCCCGCGTGGAGTGGTGCGCCTGCTTCGTGTCCTGGTGCTACGGCCAGATGGGCCTTTCCGAGCCGCGCTTTGCCGCCTGCCAGTCCCAGGGCATTCCCTGGTTCCAGTCGCATGGACAATGGGGCGGGCGGCATTACGCCAACATCGCCCCTGGCGACGCCATCTTCTTCGATTGGGACCTGGACGGTAGCGCCGACCATGTGGGCATCGTAGTGGGCACCGATGGCAGCCGGGTTTACACCGTGGAGGGCAATTCCGGCGACGCCTGCAAGATCAAGAGTTATTCCCTAACCTACGAGTGCATCAAGGGCTACGGCTTGATGAATTGGTGATTTTTTGCGGAGGTATAAAAACTGAATATTGTATCCTTTGGGGGCGGCACGAACAGTGCCGCTCTTTTAGTTGGGCTTCATCAGCACAGGATTCCCGTTGACCTCATCACCTTTGCGGATACCGGGGCGGAACATCCCCACACCTATCAGTTCCTTACAACTATGAACGAATGGCTCCGCGCCCACGGTATGCCGTCCATCACGGTGGTGGAAAAGATGGACCGCAACGGCAACCGACTGACATTGGAAACAGAGTGTCTGCGATCCGGCACGCTTCCCTCCATTGCTTACGGATTTAAGCGGTGTTCTCAGAAGCACAAGGTCGGGCCGCAGGAAAAGTTCTGTAACCACCACCCCTTGTGCCGCGCTGTGTGGCAGGCCGGAAACCGGGTGACACGGTTTATCGGCTACGATGCCGGGGAGCGGAAACGGTATGAACATTCCAGAAAATTCAATGAAGCAGACAAAAAATATGAGAACCGCTACCCGCTGATCGAGGATTGGCACTGGACGCGGGACGATTGTATTCGGGCGATCCAGGAGGCAGGTCTGCCTCTGCCCGGAAAATCGTCCTGCTTCTTCTGTCCCAGCATGAAGCGGGAGGAAATCGAAGTCCTGAAACGGCAGCACCCCGACCTGTACCGGCGGGCGCTTGCCATCGAAGAAAACGCGATGCCCCATCTCAAAACCGTCAAAGGGTTGGGGCGCAACTACGCTTGGAAAGAGCGATATGGAATGGAGTGATTTGACTATGGCAAAGAACAAAATCGAGCGCATCGACCAGGAGATCGCCAAGACCCGCGAGAAGATCGCGGAACAGCAGGAAAAGCTGAAAGACCTGGAAGCGCAGAAAACCGAGGCGGAGAACCTGGAGATCGTCCAGATGGTGCGCGCCCTGCGCATGACCCCGGCCCAGCTGTCCGCCATGCTGTCTGGCGGCATGGTGTCCGGCCGGGCGGCGGGTCCCGCCGATTCTGAACAGGAGGAAATGCCCCATGAAGAATAAGAAGATTTTCAGAACCTTTGCCGCCCTTTGCACCTGCCTGATGCTGATGGGCGGCTTCTCTGTGACCGCCTTTGCCCAGGGCGCTGACCCTGCGCCTACGGCCACACCGGAGGCGGACGCCACCAATGACAGCAACGTGGTGGTGGAGGAAACCGAGGACAGCCCCGCCCTGACCCCGGAGGGCAACGCCGCCCTGGTGGATGACTTTGGCGGCAACAAGCAGCTCATCACCGTCACCACCAAGGCGGGCAACTACTTCTATATCCTCATTGACCGCGCCAACGAGGACAAGGAGACTGCCGTCCACTTCTTGAACCAGGTGGACGAGGCTGACCTGGAGGCGCTGATGGAGGACGGCGAGACGGCGGCGGAGGAAACGCCCGCTGTCTGCAACTGCACGGAAAAGTGCGCCGCTGGGGCGGTGAACACGGCCTGCCCGGTCTGTGCCGTGAACATGGCGGAGTGTACGGGCCAGGAGCCGGAACCCACGCCCGCCCCGGAAACAGACCCGGAGCCGGAACAGGAACCGGCGGGGCTGAACCCGGCGATGCTGCTGGTGGTGCTGGCTGTGCTGGGCGGCATCGGTGCGCTGGTCTACTTCAAATTCATCAAGCAGAAGCCCAAGACCAAGGGCAGCGACAACCTGGATGATTACGACTACGGCGAGGACGATACCGAACAGGAGGATGCGGACCCCTGGGAGACCGAGGAATCTGACGAGCCGGAGGACGCCGGCGGGGGCGGCGATGAGGAAAGCGAGAACCCGGCCAAATGACCCGGTTCACCGACAGCCCCTATGAACCCATGATGACGCGCAGGCCGGAGGGCGGGAAGGCAGCTTCCCGTCCTCCCTCTTTATCTCCCGGCCACCCCTGTTATGGCTGCGGAAACTACCGTCCCGGCCAGCCCTGCGTGGGTTTCTGCCACAAAGAGCTGACTGCGTGGCTGCGCGAAAGGAGGAAGCAAAAATGAAATTGGTAATTGCCGAAAAGCCCTCGGTGGCAAAATCCCTGGCCGCCGTGCTGGGCGCTGTTACCCGCAAAGACGGCTACCTGGAGGGCGGCGGTTGGCTGGTGTCCTGGTGCCTGGGGCATCTGGCCGGGCTGGCGGACGCCGCCACCTACAACCCCGACTATGCCAAGTGGCGCTATGATGACCTGCCCATTTTGCCGGAGTCCTGGCGCTTCACCATCGCCAAGGATAAGCGGGAACAGTTTGACGTGCTGCGGACCCTGCTGCGGCGGGAGGACGTGACCGAGGTAGTCAACGCCTGCGACGCTGGGCGCGAGGGCGAGCTGATTTTCCGCACAGTCTACTGCCTGGCGGGCTGCCAGAAGCCCATGAAACGGCTGTGGATTTCCAGCATGGAGGATTCCGCCATCCGGGATGGCTTTGAACACCTGCGCCCCGGCGCGGACTATGACGGGCTGCACCAGGCGGCCCTCTGCCGGGCCAAGGCCGACTGGCTGGTGGGTATCAACGCCACCCGGCTGTTCTCGGTGTTGTACCACCGCACCCTCAACATTGGGCGCGTCATGTCCCCAACGCTGGCCCTCATCGTCCAGCGGGAGGCCGAGATCGCCGCCTTCAAGCCGGTGCCGTTCTATACCGTGGCGCTGGACCTGCCCGGTTTTACCGCTGCCAGCGCCCGTATGGATAAGAAAGCCGATGCCGAACAGCTGAAAAACGCCTGCCAGGGCGGCACGGTGACGGTCAAACAGGTGGAGCGCAGGGACAAATCCGAGAAGCCGCCCGCGCTCTATGACCTCACCACCCTCCAGCGGGATGCCAACCGCTTGCTGGGCTTCACGGCGCAGCAGACATTGGATTACCTGCAAAACCTCTATGAAAAGAAGCTCTGCACCTATCCCCGTACCGATAGCCGCTATCTGACTTCGGATATGGCGGAGGGCCTGCCGGTGCTGGTGAATCTGGTCGCCAACGCCATGCCGTTCCGCAAGGGCATCGCCATTTCCTGCGATGCAGCGGCGGTTATCAACGACAAGAAAGTGACCGATCACCATGCGGTGATCCCCACCCGCAACATCCGGGACGTGGACCTGTCTGCCCTGCCGGTGGGCGAACGGGCAATTCTGGAGCTGGTGGCCCTGCGCCTGTTGTGCGCGGTGGCCCCGCCCTATACCTACGCCGAGACCGCTGTCACGGTGGAGTGCGACGGCGCGGAGTTCACCGCCAAAGGCCGCACGGTGAAGCAGCCCGGCTGGCGGGAACTGGACGCCGCCTACCGCGCCAGCATGAAAAATGCGGAGCCGGATAAGGACACCGAGGACAAGTCGCTGCCGGAATTGGCTGAGGGCCAGGCGCTGCCGGTCGCCGGTGCCGCCGTCAAGGAGGGCAAGACTACCCCGCCCAAACACTTCACCGAGGATACGCTGCTCTCCGCGATGGAGACTGCCGGAAAAGATGATATGCCGGAGGACGCCGAGCGCAAGGGGCTGGGCACCCCCGCCACCCGCGCCGGGATTTTAGAAAAGCTGGTGTCCACCGGCTTTCTGGAACGAAAAAAGAGCAAGAAAACCGTGCAGCTTTTGCCGTCCCACGACGCCATTTCCCTGATTACCGTCCTGCCGGAGCAGCTGCAATCCCCGCTTCTGACCGCCGAGTGGGAGTACCGGCTGGGTGAGATCGAGCGCGGCGAGCTGGCCCCGGAGGACTTCATGGCCGAGATCACCGCCATGCTGAAGGAGCTGGTGGGGACTTATCAGGTCATCAAGGGCAGCGAGTACCTGTTTGCCCCGCCCCGCGAGGTGGTGGGCAAATGCCCCCGCTGCGGCGGTGAAATTGCAGAAATGCAAAAAGGCTTCTTCTGCCAGGACAAATCTTGCAAATTTTCGATCTGGAAGAACAACAACTGGTGGGCAGCGAAGCGCAAACAACCCACCAAGGCCATTGTGGCGGCGCTGCTGAAAGATGGCCGTGCCCATGTGGCGGGACTGTACTCCGAGAAAAGCGGCAAGACCTACGACGCCACCGTGGTGCTGGAAGATACCGGCCAGTACGTCAACTTCAAGCTGGAATTTGACCGGCAGAAAGGCGGCGGCAAATGAAACTGAGTTTGTATGAACAGGAAACCATTATCCTCTACAACCAGGCTGAGGCCACCGCCGAGGTCTACACCCATGACCCGAAGCTGCTGGAGAAATTACGGCGGCTGGCGGAAAAGTACCCGGACCAGATCGTGAAAAAGGACCGCCAGACCTTCACGGTGCCCAAACGCTGCGTGTCGGTGCGGGAGCCGTACAGCGCCGAGCGCCGCAAGGCCGCCAGCGAACGGGCCAAGGCTGCCGGGTACAAACCGCCCGTCCCGAAAGCGGGCGGCAAGTAAGCATGGGCGAGAGCGTCTTTGAAGTCGTAAAACAGTCCGTCACCGCCAGAGGGGCGGCGGAGCTTTACGGTATCGCGGTGGGGCGCGGCGGCATGGCCTGCTGCCCCTTCCACGATGACCGCCACCCCAGCATGAAGGTGGACACCCGTTTCCACTGTTTTGGCTGCGGAGCAGACGGCGATGTGATCGACTTCACCGCCAGGCTCTACGACCTGTCCCCCAAGGAGGCCGCCGAAAAGCTGGCCCAGGATTTTGGCCTTTCCTATGACAGCAAGGCCCTGCCCCGGCGAAGCTATGTCCGGCAAAAATCTGAGGCGCAGGTGCGGAAAGAAAAACGGGAACACGGCTGGCGCGTCCTGACGGACTACTACCACTTGCTCCGAAAATGGGAGGCCGACTATTCCCCCAGGACGCCGGACGAGGATCCGCACCCGCGCTTTTTGGAGGCCATCCAAAAGAAAGATTACATGGGCTATCTGCTGGACACCTTTCTCGACAGCAGCACCGAGGAACAGGACCAGTGGATCACAGAACACACCGCTGAAATTTCGGCCATAGAAGGGAGAGTGAACATCATGGCTGACAAACCCACCAACCGGGAACGGTTGCAGCAAATCACGGCAGGCATCGAGCAGGGCATCAAGGAGCTGTTCGAGAGCGAAAAGTATATGCGCTACTTGTCCGTGATGTCCCGGTTCCACCGCTACTCCGTCAACAACACCATGCTCATCTATATGCAGAAGCCGGACGCCACGCTGGTGGCCGGATACAACAAGTGGAAAAATCAGTTTGAGCGTCATGTGAAGCGCGGTGAGCATGGCATCACCATCATCGCGCCCACGCCGTTCAAGAAAAAGATCGAGGAACAGAAGCTCGACCCGGACACCAAGGCCCCCATGCTGGATCAGAATGGCAAGGCGGTCATGGAGAAACGGGAAGTCGAGATCCCCATGTTCCGTCCGGTGAAGGTGTTCGATGTAAGCCAGACGGACGGAAAACCGCTGCCGGAGCTGGCGTCCTCCCTGTCCGGGAACGTCCAGAACTACGAGGCTTTCATGGAGGCCCTGCGCCGGTCCGCGCCGGTGCCGCTTTCTGTGGAGCCGATGGCTGCCAACATGGATGGATTTTTCTCGCCGGACCAGCAGCGCATCGCCATCCGGGAGGGCATGAGCGAGGTGCAGACCGTTTCCGCTGCCGTCCATGAGATCGCCCACAGTAAGCTGCACAACTACGCCAAGGCCCAGGAGGAAGCGGCCAGGGCCGGTGACAAGGAGCCGCCCAAGAAGAAAGACCGCAACACCGAGGAGGTGGAGGCCGAGAGCATTTCCTATGCGGTTTGCCAGTATTACGGTATCCAGACTGGCGAGAACAGCTTCGGCTACATCGCCAACTGGAGCCAGGGTAAGGAGCTGCCGGAGCTGCGGGCCAGTTTGGAGACCATCAACAAGGCGGCCGGAGAACTGATTGCGGACATTGACCGGCATTATAAGGTTATCTGCAAGGAGCGAGGTATTGACCTGACCGCCCAGCCGGAACAGGCTGAACCCCAGCAGCCCACAGAAGAAACGCCCGCCGCACCTACCCCCAGCGCCGAAGCCCAGGAGGCCCTGCTGGTGCTGGACGATACCGCCTATCTTCATGTTCAGCCCTGCGACACCGGCTGGGACTACACGCTCTACGATGTGGCGACCATGAAGCAGCTGGACGGCGGCCAGCTGGACGCGCCGGAGCTGCCCCTGTCCACCGCCGCGCTGAAAATCTGTGAGATGCACGGGATGGGCGGCCAGTCCATTCGGTATGCGCCGCTGTCCATGATCGAGACCTTGCAGGAGGCGGCAGTCCAACAGATGCAGGCAGCGGCCCAGGCCGCTGTGCCGGAAGTCACCCAGCTGCCGGATGCCCCGGAGCAGACGCTGGACGAATACCCCATGCCAGACCCGGCGCTGACCCAAGACGATTTGGAAAAGTGCGGCTATCTGGACGGGGACCTTCTGCCACTCTCCAAAGAGCGGGCCTACGAGCTGATGGCGCAGGACCTAACCGTTTACATGGTCCAGCAGGGCGAAACCCCCGCGATGGCCTTTGACACCGCCGATCTGGACGCCCACGATGGTATTTTTGCCGTCACCCGTGAGGAATGGGAGGATAGTCCCTCCTTTGATGCTCAGGTCAAGGAGCGCATGGACCACCAGCAGGAACGGGAGCAGGCGTTCCTCGGGCACAAGGGCGACTGCTTCGCCATCTACCAGGTGAAGCACACCGATGAGCTGCGGGACATCCGCTATGAGGGGCTGGAGTGGATCAAGTCCATCGGGCGGACTGTGCAGCGCGATAACTACGATTTGGTCTATACTGCGCCGCTCACACCCAGCGACCTGAAAGGCAGCGTGCTGGATAATCTCGAATACCGCTTCAACAACGAACATCCTGCCGACTACCGCCACCCGTCTATGAGCGTCAGCGACATCGTTGCCATCAAGCAGGACGGCAAGGTATCCTGTCATTACTGCGACAGTTTTGGCTTTCAGCAAATCCCCGGCTTCCTGCCGGACAATCCGCTGAAAAGTGCGGAGATGACGGTGGAGGACGACTACGGCATGATCGACGGCGTTATCAACAACGGCCCCAAGGAGCCAACGGTGGCTCAGCTGGAACAGCAGGCCCGCAGCGGTCAGCCCATCTCTCTCATGGATTTGGCGGCCGCCGCCCACCGGGAAGATCGGGACAAGAAGAAGTCTGTCATGGACCAGCTGAAAAACCAGCCTAAATCCGAACACAAAAAGACAGCGCCCAAAAAGAGCGCGGAAAGGGAGATCTGATATGAACGCTATGACCTTTGAAGAAATCAACCTGCTGTGCATCTACAACCCCGGCAGCCGCCTGGGAGCCATCGAGGCGCTGTCCGAGATGCGTGGCCATTTGGAGCCGGACGAGACCGAACTGCTGGCCCTGACCGACAGCACCCTCGCCAAGCTGCGCGCCATGACCGACGCCGACTTTGATGCGCTGGAACTGTACCCGGATTTTGATGAATAAGTCTCTATGATACGAGGGCGATTTATGATAAAATAAGGAATAAAAGGCTGCCAAAATAGTCGTTGCAATGGTTCGTTGCGGCGGTTCCTGCTTGTGTTGGTAGAAATAAAACGCCTTATTTGCTATGATTTTCTTAAAATCAAATAGCAGGAGGAAACGGCACTATGACCCTCGGAGAGAAAATACAAAAATTAAGAAAGCAGCGGGGACTTTCGCAAGAGGCACTCGCTGAAAAGGTAACGGTTACACGACAGACGATTTCAAAATGGGAATTGGGGCAATCGCTCCCTGATTTGGATTTTATAGCCCAGCTCAGCGACATTTTCAATGTGTCCTCTGACTATCTTATTAAAGATGAAATGACCGAACCAGACGAGTTGCCATATAAGAAGCGTAATTATCGTTTATCGGAACGAGGCAAGCGTATTATTTTGGTAATCATTTCTGCGGCAGCGTTGATTGCTGGCTGTGTATGCCTGATCTGCGACTACTTTACTTCGGACAGGTTATCATGGTCATTGATTGCCGCTGTTTCAATCATAGCTGCATGGCTTATGTTACTTCCAAGTCTAATTTCCAGAACAAAGATTGTTTTGAAAACCTTAGTTGTAGTCAGTGCCATCCCTATTCCACTACTTGCAGTCTTGTCCTTGCTATTGAATAAGTCAGTTATATTTACATTGGGCATTTGCATAACGCTGATTGCGATTGCCGCTATCTGGATAATATACGGGATTTTCCGCAAGTGTAGGAAAAATTTGTGGCGGGCATTTGGTTTTGCCCTGCTGGTTTTGATACCAGTACCGATTGCGATTACCCATATTTCAGCGTGCTTTTTGCCACAAGTCCAGTTTGATTTTACGTCTGACATATTCAACAGCGGGATCACCCTTGCGCTTTCTCTTGTGTGCTTTGGAGTAGATTATTTGCTTTATCATAGGAAAGGGGATCTAACAGGCAAAAAATGAAAACAGTTCTTTTACACGGATTGGGACAAACAGCACAAGACTGGAAAGAGGTAGTCCGTCAACTTTCAACTTCCCATGTTGAGTGCCCGGAGCTTTTTTCTTCAACAGGAAATGAAATATCCTATTCCCGGATTTTAGCCGCTCTGGAACGACAGTATTCTAATGTAACAGAGCCGCTTCGTATCTGTGGCCTCTCATTAGGGGCGCTGCTTGCCCTCGATTTCGCTATTCGTCATGGGGATAAAGTTGCTTCGCTGGTTTTAATCGGCGCACAATACAAAGTACCAACATTCCTGATAGATTTTCAAAATTTCTTGTTCCGCTGTATGCCCAGCAAGAGTTTTGATAGCATGGGATTATCAAAAAGCGATACGATTAAGCTGTCACACTCGATGCGGTCATTAGATTTCACTTCACAATTAAGCGGGGTTACTTGTCCTGTCACTATTGTATGCGGCGAAAAAGATAGCGCCAATCTAAAAGCATCGAAAAAGCTAAATGAGTTACTTCCCCATGCAACTTTGCAAATTGTCCCCGGTGCAGGCCATGAAATTAACAAAGATGCGCCAGAAGCGATTGCTGCCATACTTAATATGTAATTATCTTTTTAGACAACTAAACAATTTGCCGCCTACCGACGGCACCACCGAGCAGGAAATCTTTCGAGGTTTCCTGCTTTTCTTTTACCTCAAAATCGAAAGGAGGATAGAACCCCATGCCAACCAAAGCTGAAATGTACGCGCAGATGGCGGAGAAGGTCGCGGTCCAGCTCACCGGCAGCTGGCAGGAGTGGGCGGGCTTTCTCACTACCGCCGCCCGGCTTTACAAGTACCCCTATCACGAGCAGCTGATGATCTACGCCCAGCGCCCAGATGCCACCGCCTGCGCCGAGTACGACCTGTGGAATGACCGCATGGGCCGGTATGTGCGGCGCGGTTCCAAGGGCATCGCCCTGGTGGACGATTCCGGGGACCGGCCCCGCCTGCGCTATGTGTTCGATATTTCCGACACCGGCACCCGTGAACATTCTCGCACCCCCTGGCTGTGGCAGCTGGAGGAACGGCACATTGGGCCTGTGTCGGCCATGCTGGAACGCAACTACGATGTGAGCAGCAACGACCTGGCCCAGCAACTGGCTGATGTGGCCGCCAAGCTGGCGGAGGAATACTGGGACGAACACAGGCAGGACATTCTCTATATCGTTGACGGTTCCTTTTTGGAGGAGTACGATGAGTACAACATCGAGGTGCAATTCAAATCCGCCGCCACCGTCAGCATCACCTATGCCCTCATGTCCCGCTGCGGGCTGGAACCGGAGCAGTATTTCGGCCATGAAGATTTCATGCCGATCTTCGACTTCAACACCCCTGCGGCCATCGGGGCGCTGGGCACAGCGGTCAGCCAGGTAAACCAGCAGGTGCTGCGGCAGATCGGCGTCACCATCCAGAACTATGAACGTGAACAACTCGCAGAAAGGAGCGTCACACATGGAGAACAACCTGACTTACACGAGGAACGGAGATTACCTGATTCCCGACCTGAGCCTGACCGAGCAGCCGCAGAGGCCCCTGGGCAAGTACGGCAGGATGCGCAAAGCGTACCTGAAGGAGCACCGGCCCATCCTGTACAACCAGCTGCTGATGAGCGAGAAGCTGTACCCGCACCTTCAGGAGATCGACGAGACCGCGAACAGCCGTCTGGAGCAGATGATGCCCCGGCTGGCAGAGGCGGCGGGCGCGACGGAGGAACTGAAAGCCCGCGATCCGATGCAGTGGGTGGGCCTGATGAACACCTGCAAGGCCCAGGCGGAGGAGATCCTGATGGCGGAGCTTATCAACAGCTGACCTTAAACCTGTTCCTCTCCGAAGCGGAACAAATCCAGAAAATTGACGAAGCAGAGAGTGTGAAAACGCCCTCTGCTTCTTCTTTTGCCCAGGAGCAGCCGCAGCCAGAAGCTGGCGACTATGAGGCGGAGGCGGTAAAGCCCACCCTCCGAGAGCTGCATGAGAAATATAAGCCTATTGTACTGGAGGCTGTTACCGAGGATACCCGATACCGCAACGCCTGTGGTCACAGCGATTATGAAAGTGCCGTGATTGAAGGCAGATCGGCCATCCGCCGCGCTGTTTTGTCGTCCGGCAACAGGGAACTGCTCCAGCTCTATTCCTATACGCCGGAGTTCCGCCAACGCTTGCACAGAGAAATCATTGACGAGACCTATCCGCGTCTCCACGAGCTGCTGCGCCCGCTTTCGCAGGATGACATCGACGATGCCATCCGCGCTTGGAATGGGGACGTTGCCAGCAAACGTGCGGTGGTCCACTATATGGCAGATCATGCACGAGAGAAAGATACCGCTGCCTGGCTGGCCCGCGAATATAGCGGCGGGGGCAGCACAAAGCTGTTGCTCGCCCGCGCCGGAAGCTCCGTAGAAATGGAATTGCCGTGGCCCAAGGTGCAGCGCCGGATTGCCCAGCTCATAGCGGACGGCACTTTTCTGACAGAACAGGAGCGCCAGCCGGAAAGGCAAGAGCAGGATGCCCGCCGGTATCAGGTGGTGGTCTATCACCATTCTGAGAACGGCTTTGATGAGCACATGGAATATCCCACACGGGAAGAAGCCGAAAAAGTCGCTCAGGGCTATGTGGACGGCACGATGGAGCCGGACGGCTTTGCCTACGATGGCGCAGCGGTCTACGATTTAGAACAGCGGACCTACCTGCGTATTTTTGGCAACTACCCGGATGAGGCCGCGCAGGCGCAGGTTACGCCGCCTGACCTGTCCGGCCAGCCCGTCACCCGCGAGGGAGACACCATCACCATCGGGAACGAGGAGCCGACCCATGAGATCGACATTACCGTTTCCGATGAAGAATACGAGGCCATTCAGCAGGCTATCCCGGAGGAAAAGGTCTATGACCCAACCGCGCCGGTCTACCATGAGGGAGATACGGTCTATCTGGAAAATCAGGAATACCAGATCACAGAACTGCGGGCGGATACCGTACAGCTTCTTCCTTCCGGCATGGCTTACCCAATCTTCCGGGCCGAAAGTCGGGAACGGTTTGAGACGCTGCTGCGCGAGGATGCCCGCAACGAGGCCATCACCGAGTTTCTGCCCATCAACCCTGACACCGCAGACCAGGACTTGCGGGACGTGCTGGCCCACGGCCTGATCGGTGCGCCGGATAAGGCGGAGATTTCCGAGCTGCTGCGCAGCGGCGAGTCCAACGCTGAAATTGCCCAGTGGTTGAGTCGGGCTTATCCCGACATCATCGAGACGATGGAGCTGGAGACCGGCGACACCGCCGACTACCGCACCATGACGGAAGGCATCGAGTTGGAAGTGCTGGATGCAGACGAGAAGCGGCTGGCTATGCTGTTCTTCCGCTGGGATGAGGTCGCACCGCTGCTGCGTGGGTTGTATGCCCGCCAGCTGGATGGCTTTGGACAGGAACAGGCCGAACCGGCGGTTGAGGCTGCTGCCACCGTTGAAGAACCTGCCGAAGCCGCCAAGCTCATTGAGGAACCTGCCACCGAGGCTCCGGCGTTCCATTCCGAGCCGGTGGCTGTCTATCCCGGCGAACATAACCATCTGCCCTATGACGTAGTGGTGGAACAGCTGCACATAGGCGAGCCGGAACCTACTCCGCCCGAACCAATATCCGCTGCCGATGCAGAGGAAAAGCCGGATCACCCGGTCGCCATCCCGGTCAACGGCGATTGGCAGACCTTCCCCAACCAGAGGGCAGCTGAGCAGGCGGCCTATCAGGAGTATCGGGACAACCTGCGCCGCAACGCCGCGAACTTCCGCATCACCGATGACCACTTAGGCGAGGGCGGCCCCAAGGCCAAGTACCAGGCCAATGTGGCGGCGATCAAACTGCTGAAATACCTGGAGGAAACCACCGGCCAGGCCACGCCGGAGCAGCAGGAGGTATTGTCCCGCTATGTTGGCTGGGGCGGCCTGGCAGATGCCTTTGACTCGGACAAATCTGCGTGGGCTGCCGAGTATTCGGAACTGAAAGAGCTGCTGACCCCGGAGGAATACGCTGCGGCCAGAGCCTCTACCTTGAATGCCCACTACACCAGCCCTACCGTCATCCGTGCCATCTATGAGGCCGTGGAGAAGATGGGCTTCCGTACCGGCAACATTTTGGAGCCGTCTATGGGCGTGGGCAATTTCTTCGGAATGCTGCCAGAGAGTATGGCGGGCAGCCGCCTGTACGGCGTGGAGCTGGATTCCATCAGCGGCCGGATTGCAAAGCAGCTTTACCCCAAGGCTGACATCACCGTGGCGGGCTTCGAGACCACCGACCGGCGGGACTTTTACGACCTTGCCATCGGCAACGTGCCTTTCGGCCAGTATCAGGTGAACGACAAAGCCTACAACAAGCTGGGCTTCAACATCCACAATTACTTTTTCGCCAAGGCATTGGACCAGGTACGCCCCGGCGGCGTGGTGGCTTTTGTTACCAGCCGCTATACGATGGACGCCAAGGATTCCACCGTGCGCCGGTATCTGGCCCAGCGGGCCGAACTGCTGGGAGCCATCCGCCTGCCCAATGACGCTTTCAAAAAGAATGCCGGAACTGAGGTTGTTTCGGACATTCTCTTTCTGCAAAAACGGGACCGCCCGCTGGACATTGCGCCGGACTGGACCCAGGTGGGCCGGACCGAGGACGGCTTCACGGTCAACCAATATTTTCTGGACCACCCGGAGATGGTGTTAGGGCGGCCTACCGCTGAAAGCACCCAATATGGCAAGCAGGACTACACCGTGGCCCCCATCGAAGGGCTGGAGCTGGCCGACCGGCTGCACGATGCCGTGAAGTACATCCAGGGAACCTATCAGGAGGCCGTGCTGCCGGAGCTGGGTGAGGGCGAGGAGATCGACGAATCCCTCCCGGCTGACCCCAACGTGAAGAACTACTCCTACACGGTGGTGGACGGTGCGGTGTACTTCCGGGAAAACAGCCGCATGGTGCGACCTGACCTGAACGCCACCGCCGAAGCCCGCGTCAAGGGGTTGGTGGGGCTGCGGGACTGTGTGCAGCGGCTCATCGACCTGGAAATGGACGCCGCCGCGCCGGAGGCCGCCATCCAGGGACAGATGGCCGAACTGAACCGGCTCTATGACGATTTTTCCGCCAAGTATGGCCTTATCAACGACCGGGCGAACCGGCTGGCCTTTGCCGATGACAGCAGCTACTATCTGCTCTGCGCCCTGGAGGTGCTGGACGAGGATGGGAAGCTGGAGCGCAAGGCGGATATGTTTTCAAAACGGACCATCAAACCCCATGAAGCCGTCACCACGGTGGACACGGCCAGCGAAGCACTTGCGGTATCCATTTCGGAGAAAGCCTGTGTGGATATGGCTTACATGGAGCAACTGACCGGCAAGACCAGTGAGGAGCTGGCCGCTGAACTGCAAGGCGTCATTTTCCGTGTGCCCGGCCAGAGTGAGCCGGATGGGCGGCCCCACTATGTCACGGCGGACGAGTACCTGTCCGGCAACGTGCGCCGGAAGCTGCGTCAGGCACAGCGGGCAGCCGAAACTGACCCGTCCTTTGCTGTCAACGTGGAAGCCCTGACTGCCGCCCAGCCCAAGGACCTGGACGCTTCCGAGATCGAGGTGCGGCTGGGGGCAACGTGGATCGACAAGGAGTATATCCAGCAATTCATGTACGAGACCTTCGACACGCCTTTTTACCTCCAGCGCAGCATTGAAGTCCACTACACCCCCTTTACGGCGGAATGGCAGATCTCCGGCAAAAATGTCGTGGGGCAAAACAACGTAGCCGCCTATTCGACCTACGGGACCGGCCGCGCCAACGCCTATAAAATCCTCGAAGATTCCCTCAATCTGCGGGATGTTCGTATCTACGACACCGTGGAGGACGCGGACGGCAAGGAGCGCCGGGTGCTGAACGCCAAGGAAACCACCCTGGCTGCCCAAAAGCAGCAGGCCATCCGGGATGCTTTCCGCGACTGGATTTGGCGCGACCCGGAGCGGCGGCAGGCACTGGTGCGCCAGTACAACGAGGAAATGAACGCCACCCGCCCCCGCGAATATGATGGCAGTCACATTGTTTTTGGCGGCATGAACCCGGCCATCACCCTGCGGGAACATCAGAAAAATGCCATCGCCCATGTACTGTACGGCGGCAATACCTTGTTGGCCCATGAGGTGGGCGCGGGCAAGACATTTGAAATGGTGGGGGCCGCGATGGAGGCCAAGCGGCTGGGGCTGTGCCAAAAGAGCTTATTCGTGGTCCCCAATCACCTGACCGAGCAGTGGGCTTCGGAGTTCCTGCGTCTGTACCCGTCCGCCAACATTCTTGTTACGACCAAAAAGGACTTTGAGAAACACAACCGCAAGAAGTTCTGCGCCCGCATCGCCACCGGCGACTACGACGCCATCATCATGGGTCACTCCCAGTTCGAGAAAATCCCCATCAGCAAGGAACGCCAGGAGCGGCTGCTGCATGAGCAGATTTGGGAAATCACCGAGGGCATCGCTGAGGTGGAGGCCAGCGGCGGGGAACGGTTTACTGTCAAGCAGCTGGAACGCACGAAAAAGTCTCTGGAAGCGCGGCTGGAAAAGCTGCAAGCCGAGGGCCGCAAGGACGATGTGGTGACCTTTGAACAGCTGGGCGTAGACCGGCTGTTCGTGGACGAGGCCCACAACTACAAAAACCTGTTCTTATATACGAAGATGCGCAACGTGGCGGGCCTCTCCACGACGGACGCGCAGAAATCCTCGGATATGTTCGCCAAGTGCCGCTACATGGACGAGATCACCGGCAGCCGGGGCGTCATCTTTGCCACCGGCACGCCGGTTTCCAACTCCATGACCGAGCTTTACACCATGCAGCGGTATCTCCAGTATGACCGCCTGCAAGAGCTGGGCATGGCCCATTTTGACTGCTGGGCGTCCCGGTTTGGCGAGACCGTGACGGCGCTGGAGCTGGCCCCTGAGGGCACCGGCTACCGGGCAAGAACAAGATTCAGCAAGTTTTTCAACCTGCCGGAGCTGATGAATCTCTTTAAGGAGATCGCGGACATCAAAACCGCCGACCAGCTGCACCTGCCCACGCCCCAGGTGGAGTACCACAACATCGTGGCCCAGCCCACCGAACAGCAGCAGGAAATGGTGAAGGCGCTTTCAGAACGCGCTTCCCTGGTACACAGCGGTACGGTGGACCCGTCCCAGGACAATATGCTCAAGATTACCAGCGACGGGCGCAAGCTGGGCCTGGACCAGCGGATTATCAACCAGCTGTTGCTGGATGAGCCGGGCACCAAAGTCAATCAGTGCGTGAACAACATCATGCAGATCTGGCGGGACGGCGAGGCCGGCAAGCTGACCCAGCTGGTGTTCTGCGACATCTCCACGCCCCAGGCCCGGCCTGCCAAAAAGGTGGCGAAGGTGCTGGACAACCCGACCCTCCACGCTTTGGAGGACGCGGTGCCGCTGGATGAGCCGGAACCGGCCTTTACCGTGTATGAGGACATCCGGCAAAAGCTCATCGCTAAAGGCGTACCCGCCGAGCAGATCGCCTTTATCCATGAGGCCAACACCGAGGTGCGCAAAAAGGAGCTGTTCTCCAAGGTCCGCACCGGCCAGGTGCGCGTCCTGCTGGGCAGCACGGCCAAGATGGGCGCGGGCACCAACGTCCAGGACCGCCTGGTGGCGCTGCATGACCTGGACTGCCCGTGGCGGCCCGGCGACCTGGCCCAGCGAAAGGGGCGCATCGAGCGCCAGGGCAACCAGAACGAGACCGTCCATGTGTACCGATACGTCACGGAGGGGACTTTCGACGCCTACCTTTGGCAGACGGTGGAAAACAAACAGAAATTCATCAGCCAGATCATGACCTCCAAATCGCCGGTGCGAAGCTGCGACGATGTGGACGAAACGGCGCTGTCCTTTGCCGAGATCAAGGCGCTGTGCGCCGGAGACCCGCGCATCAAGGAGCGTATGGACCTGGATGTGGACGTGGCGCGGTTAAAGCTGATGAAGGCCGACCACCAGAGCAAGCAGTACCGCCTGGAGGATCAGCTGCTCAAAACCTTCCCGGAGGAGATCGAGAAAAACAAAGGATTTATCGCCGGACTGGAAGCCGATATGAAAACGCTGGCGGAACACCCCCACCCGGAGGACGGCTTCGCGGGTATGGAAGTCCGTGGCGACACCCTCACCGACAAGGAAAACGCCGGGGCCGCGCTGCTGGACGCCTGCAAGGAGGTCAAAGGGACCGACCCGGTGCCGGTGGGCAGTTACCGGGGCTTTGCCATGTCGGTGTCGTTTGACGCTTTCCGGCAGGAGTATATGCTCCTGCTGAAAGGCCAGATGACCCACCGGGCGACGCTGGGCACAGACCCCCGTGGAAATCTCACCCGTATCGACAATGCGCTCAGTCAGATGCCCCAGCGGCTGGAGGCGGTGAAGAACCAGCTGGACAATCTCTACCAGCAGCAGGCCGCCGCCAAGGCGGAGGTGGGCAAGCCATTTCCCCAGGAGCAGGAACTGCGGGATAAATCCGCCCGGCTGGCCGAACTGGACGTACTGCTGAACATGGACGGCCGGAGCCGCCCTGCGCCGGAGACGATGCTTGCCAAGAGCAGCCGCCCCTCGGTGCTGGAGGGTCTGAAACGCCCGGTGCCGCGCAATCCCGAAAAGAAACCCAAACACCACGAACAGGAGGTGCGATAAGATGAATACCGACAAAAACGCGGTCCTCTATGAGAAGATGGCCGCCGAACAGGACAAGTTCCGTGACTGGCTGAAAAGCCAGCCCCCGGAGGAAATTCTAAAGCATACCTATGAGTACACGGTCCGGGAGGACATCCTGATGGCGATGGAGGAACTGGACCTGCCCCAAAGCCGGGCCGCCGCGCTGCTGGCGTCGCCGTCCCCGCTGGCCGACGTCTACAAGGAGTTTTCTGACCGGGAGACTTCCTACATGGATGTGGTGCGGGACAGCATCGAGCAGCGGGCCGAGGCGGCGCTGGACGCCCAGCGGGAACTGCCGCTCTACCGACACGACGCCGCCCATGCCCGCGAACAGAGCGACCTGGATTTGTACCGGGCGTCCCGCCGCGCCAACATCGCCTGCAAGGAGGCCATTGAGGCATCCATTTCGGAACATTACCGGGACAACCGGCTGGACAAGGATGCGGTGCCCCAGGTGATCGAGCAGTTCGGCTACACCCGCACCCTCTATGTGCTGGCAAACACCGTACAGCAGAAAGATTGGGATGAGCGTTTCAGCCCGGCCAACAAGGCGTGGGCCAGGACGGTGGACATCCCATCCAACCCGGACGGCTTCGGCGGCGAACGCAATCTGGACTTTGTAGTGGACAGCCACTCCGGCCTGGTCGATCTGTTCTTGAGCCAGGCGCGGCAGGACTATCTGCGGCTCCAGCCGCTGACGCCGGAGGAAATCCGCGCCGAGGCCGCCCGGCTCTTGCAGGAGCTTCGTGCGCCGGATACGCCCAACAGCCCCCACGGCACCCACTACATGGCCCGCGTTTCGCCGGACTTTCTGGCCCGCTCAGGCACCCAGGCCCACGACCAGCTGATGGCGCTGCTGCCATTCCGCAGTCTGGCGATCACCGGCATGAAGGACCTGCCCGGCACCTATGTCACCATCCTGGCCAGCGAGGACCGCAGCAAGGACCTGCGCCCGCCCCGCCGCTCTGTCCGCCGCCAACTGAAACAGGAGCCGCGTCCCGCTGAAAAGCCGGAGAAAAAATCCCCCATCCATAAGAAAAAGGAGCCGGAGCGGTGAGCGCCCCCAAGCGCAAGCGGGAGGTGCAGCTGAACTTCCGGGTCTCGCCGGAGGAACTGGCGCTGATCGAGCAGAAGATGGCCCAGCTGGGAACAACGAACCGGGAAGCCTACCTGCGCAAGATGGCCCTGGACGGTTATGTGGTGCGCCTGGAACTGCCGGAGCTGAAGGAGCTGGTCTCCCTGATGCGCTATTCCAGCAACAACTTGAACCAGCTGGCCCGCCGTGCGCATGAAACCGGGCGCATTTACGACGCCGACCTGGAGGATATATCCCGGCGGCAGGAGGCTTTGTGGGATGGAGTGCATCAGGTATTGACCCAGCTGGCAAAGCTGACGTGACAGGGGCATACGCCCCGGCTGTGAGGGAGGTCCGGCGCGTGCAGGCTGCATCGCCGGGCCTCCCTCTTTTTTCTTTGCCGGTATCGTTGCGTTTTGGCGGGTTGTGATTGATAATGGAAACAGAAACGAGGTGATGGCTGATGTTGACGTTTGAAAACGTCTTGGAGATTTTTCAAGAATACCTGCTGCGCGACCCGGAGGAAGAAATTCTCCCCTGTAAACGCGGCTACGTCCGACTGACCTGGGACAAGGATTCCCGCTACTGCGTGGACGGCATTCTCTGCCGGACCCCGGAGGAACTGTTCGATATACTTCTCTCCGATTTTCAGGACTTTGCCATGATTTGCCGGACGTGGGGACGCCGGGAGGTCACAGAGGCGGACGAAAAGGCCGTAGAGGAACTGTGCCAGCCATACCTGGACTGGCGGAAGGAGGCGCTGAAATGAGAGCGGTGCTGTTTATTTTGAAATTGGTGCTGAAAATCCTTGCCGCGCCGGTGGTGCTGGCGCTGATGCTGTTCACCTGGCTGTGCTTCGGGCTGCTGTATGTGTCCAGCTTTATCTTCGGCTTGGCCTCCACAGTGGTGGCGCTGCTGGGGATCGCGGTGCTTGTGACCTACTCGCCGCAAAACGGCGTGATCCTGCTGGTGATTGCCTTCCTGGTCAGCCCGCTGGGCCTGCCGATGGCCGCCGCCTGGTTGGTGGGTAAGGTGCAGGACCTGCGGTATGCGATCCAGGACGCGGTGTACGGTTGAATTGGAAGCGAAGAATTGCCGGGAGGGATTGCCCGGCAATTTTTTGACTTTACTTTCGTGCTAATTTCGCGTATAATATTAGCATGAAAGGAAGGTGAAGAACGTGAGCCAATTTCAACAGCTGGACCAGCTGATGGAACGTCAGGACGGGATGCTGCGCACCGGGCAGGCCCTCGCGGCCGGGATCTCAAAACCTGTTTTTTATCAATTCGTGCAGTCTCGTGGGTTGGAACAGGCGGCGCATGGGATTTATCTTTCCAAAGACGCCTGGGTGGATGCCATGTATCTGCTGCATCTTCGTTGTCCGCAGGCGGTTTTTTCCCATGAAACGGCGCTGTTTTTCCACGACCTGACCGACCGGGAGCCGCTGGCCTATTCTGTCACGGTCAAGACAGGGTACAACCCCACCCGGCTCAAGGACGAGGGCGTCCAGGTCTTTACCATCAAGGCGGAGCTGCATGAGGTCGGCCTGACAACCGCGCAGACCCCCTTCGGTCACGATGTGCCGGTCTATGATATGGAACGGACGATCTGCGATGTGCTGCGCAGCCGGAGTCATATCGAGATGCAGACATTCCAGGACGCTTTGAAAGCGTATGCTCGCCGGAAAGATAAGGACCTGCGGACGCTGGTGCGCTATGCCAGGCTGTTCCGGGTCGAGAAGATTTTACGCCAGTATTTGGAGGTACTCCTATGATAAAGACAGCCAGACAGCTGAAAGATTTGATCCGTAACCTGTCAAAGAAAAATGCTGCGGATGCGCAGGTTTTGATGCGCAACTATATGATGGAGCGTTTTCTGGAACGCATATCTCTCTCGTCCTACCGTGACAAATTCATCCTCAAGGGTGGGATGCTGGTGGCCGCGATGGTCGGTCTGGACGCCCGCTCTACGATGGACCTGGACGCAACGGTCAAGGGGGCCAACGTCAGTGTCGAGGATGTGGAGAACATGATGGCCGAGATCATCGCTGTTCCCATTGATGACGGCGTTACCTTCCAGGTGAAAAGCATTTCAGAAATCATGGATGAAGCGGAATATCCCGGCATCCGGGTCACGATGACAACGCTCTTTGACGGGGTGCGCACCCCGCTGAAAATCGACATTTCCACCGGCGACGCCATCACCCCTAAAGAGGTGCGGTACAGCTTCAAGCTCATGCTGGAGGACCGCTCCATCGAAGTTTGGGCCTATAACCTGGAGACCGTGCTGGCCGAAAAGCTGGAAACCATCATCACCCGCACCACGACCAACACCCGTATGAGAGATTTTTACGACATCGCCATCCTGCAACAACTCTATGGCAGCACTCTGGACCGGCACGTTCTCCATGACGCGCTGCTGGCGACAGCCCACAAGCGCGGCACCGAGCGTCATCTGGCCGAGGCCGCCGAGGTCTTTGATGAAGTGGAGAACAGCCCGGTCATGCAGGACCTGTGGGCGGCCTATCAGCAAAAGTTCTCCTATGCGTCCGACCTTGGCTGGGATACGGTCATGGCTGCGGTCCGTCAGCTGTTCGCTCGTTGCGAGGGCACGGTATGAAAAAGCGTGGACACTACTGCAAGGTCTGTGGCGAGTATAAGGCAAACGAAAAGTTTTCCGGCAAAGGCCATGCCGCGCACATCTGTAAAACCTGCGCCGCTCTCCCGCCAGAAAAGCAGGCGGAAGAAATGACGCTTACCCGGCTTGTCAACCTTCCCTGGCGATTATCTAAAGAACAGCTTTCATGGCTGAAGAAACGGATGAAAGACAGGCGGGATGCCGTGCGGGCCTTGGCAACGGAGCAGTATGAAATGCGGTTCCCGCCCAGGATAGAACTGGATGAATTGGAAGATGACTTTGAAGAAGATTTCGATTTTTATATGGACGAGGAAACTGATATAGAGTAAAACGATGCGGTCTGTGATGAGCAGGCCGCTTATTTTTTGGAAAGGAGGCGGACCCCCACATGGCCACCACCCGCATCATGCCGCTGCACGCTGGCAAGGGCCGCACGGTCGGCAAGGCGATCAGCGACATCATCGACTATGTAAAAAATCCAGAAAAGACCGACCACGGCAGGCTCATTACCAGCTACCAATGCGACAGCCGCGTGGCCGACGCGCAGTTCCTGCTGGATAAGCAGACCTATGCCGCCCGCACCGGCCGGATGCGCGGAGCAGACGATGTGATTGCGTACCACTTGCGGCAGTCCTTTGTGCCGGGCGAGATCACGCCGGAGGAAGCCAATCGGCTGGGCGTGGAGCTGGCCCGGCGTTTCACCAAGGGTAAGCACGCTTTCATCGTCTGTACCCACATCGACAAGGCTCACGTCCACAACCATATTATATGGAACTCCACCACGTTGGAGTGTGACCGCAAGTTCCGCAACTTTTGGGGCAGCACCCGCGCTGTCCACCGCCTGAGCGACACCATCTGCATCGAGAATGGCTACTCCATTGTGGAGGCTCTCAAGCGGCGCGGCCAGAGCTACAACAAGTGGCTGGGTGATGCGGCGAAGCCCTCCCACAAGGAGCAGCTGCGTCAGGCCATTGACCGGGCGCTGGCACAGAAACCGGCCAGCCTGGAGGAGCTGCTGCGCCTGCTGAAACAGGACGGCTTTACCGTTCACCGGCGCGGCAAGACCATCTCCATCGGCGCGGAGGGCTGGGGCAACAACGTCCGCTTTGACCGGCTGGGGGACGGCTACACGCTGGACGATCTGCTGGCAGTCCTTTCCGGCCAGAAAGAGCATACGCCCCGCAAGCAGCCTGCCCCACAGGCCGCCCCGCCCAAGGTCAATCTGTTGGTGGACATCCAGGCAAAACTCCAGGCCGGAAAAGGTGCCGGGTACGCCCGCTGGGCCAAGGTGTTCAACCTCAAACAGATGGCGCAGACCCTCAACTATCTGTCCGAACACGGGCTGCTGGATTATGCCGATTTGGAAACCAAAACAGCAGAGGCGACGGCTCACTACAATGCGCTGTCCGATCAGATCAAGGCCGCTGAAAAGCGCATGGCCGAGATCGCCGTGTTGCGCACCCATATCGTCAACTACGCCAAGACCCGTGACACCTATGTGGCCTATCGCAAGGCCGGGTATTCAAAGAAATTCCGGCAGGAGCATGAGGAGGAAATCTTGCTGCACCAGGCCGCCAAGGAAGCCTTCAACGAGCTGAATGTGAAGAAGCTGCCCACCATCAAGGAGCTTCAGACCGAGTATGCCCAGCTGCTGGCGGATAAGAAAAAGGCTTACGGAGAGTACCGGCAGGCCCGCGCCGCCATGCGGGAGCTGCTGACGGTCAAGAACAATGTGGATCGGGTCCTGGCGATGGAGCAGACCGAACCGCAACAGAAAGAAAAAGACCACGGCCAGCGGTGAGCTGGTCGCGGTCAAAAGCGTTCGCAAGAACGCGCAGCCACAGATTGAAAATCTGTGTTCAAAGGGGGCTTGGGGGACTTCCCACAACAAGCGCGTGGGGCTATCTGGATAGCCACAGGCATCGCTTGCCAGTCACTCCCGTACTTGTTTTACGGCTGCTTAAAATGTGGTGAATAAGTCCGTATTTATGTGCGATTTATAGTGCTTACCAATTTTGTCCGTGACCATCGCTCATAGAACAAGGGCTTGTGCAGGGCCATACGAATCCCGGCAAAGAATAGCCAGAACAAATACCCACCGATCAGTAACCCATGCAGTACGAGTGATGCTAAACTGTCCAGATGCAATACGTCCATCAGAATAAATAGTAGCCGGTTCAAGTAATATGGTGCTCCGACCAGACCTGCAATCAGCAGGCCATAGCGCAGAAAATATTGATACCAATGTGCCGCATCGCCATTCCTTTGCATGATTTTCATGCGGGTCAGCCGTTTGCCGGGCGTCTGACCGTGGAGCAAAATGGGCAGCAGCCCAAAGTAGGCAATAAATAGAACTGGCATCCATTGAATGGAGAGAGTGATTCCAAACGAGACCACAACTACGGCCAGAATACCTGATGCAAAGGTCAGGCAAGCCATATCGGCCAGAAATGAGAAAACACGCCGCGTAAAGGAGATGGACGCACCCCGCCGGAAACTAACGGTATCCAATTCTTGTCGGGTAGGCAGCAGATGGCTCACTGGCCCGGCCAAGGCAAATCCAATCATGCTGCCCGCAGTGTTGACGATCAGGTCGTCTACGTCAAACAGGCGGTAGCTGCCTGGATAGACAAAATACAGGCCGCTGAGTTGGGTCAGCTCGAAAAACAGAGAGAGCAAAAAAGATAGTCTCAAAGTTTTGCGCCAATTATAGCAGAAGTAGTAACGCAGATAGACACCGAAAGGCATTGTCATAAACAGATTGAACACGGTGGTCCAGAAGGCACTGCTGGTGAAAATACTAAGCCAACTTGCAGGCTGTCCAGGCTGGATCTGCGCTTGTTTGGCTATATCGGCGATGAAAGAAAATGGGATGAGTTGAGCTTTATGCCCATGTAGCGTAGCAGCTTTCTCCAGCGTAGGCAGCGGTAGAATGACAAGGCAGTAGACGCAGAGAAGGTACAAAATAAAGCTGTACACAATCAGCACCCGTAAACTGAGGACTGATCCATATTTATGATAACTCCATGCGATGTACGGCACAGTGAAAAAAAGCACAATTATCGGAAAGATAAGCATGGCTTGTTCTAACGCTTCTAAATATTGGCTCATCCATTTTTCCTTCCTGCGCTCTTAGCAATTTGGCCTCATGTTTGACTTACCCGAAAAGATAAGGTCGTTTGACATCCCTGATTGGAAACACTATCTATTTTCATAGAGCCATCATGTGCTTCAACAATTTGGCGCACAAGCAAAAGCCCTAACCCATGCCGCAAATCAAGTCGTTCATCGGTGCTTTCCATATAGTGCGGTTTTTCCTCTAACTCTTGTAACTTTTCAGGTGTAAGCCCTACTCCATTGTCAGCAACAGTGAGAGTAAGTGTTTCTTCGGTGTGCTTAAGGGAAAGCAGGATTTTGCAACCTTGCGGATTATGCTTGATGCTGTTCTGCACAAGGTTGTTGATCGCCCGTGAAATCAAGCGTGCATCACATTCCAACATGGCATTTTCTGCCTCTGGTGCAATATCAATTTCAATCGTAAAGGCATCAGAAATCCCGGAGTTGAGCAACTCAGCCGCATAGGAACGAATGAGTTTGGACAGGCGTATCTGCTCTTTGTGAAGCGGCTGCATTTCGTATTCCAGTTGGGACACCAAATTCAAATCCTGCACGAGTTCTTTGATTTTGACACTTTGCTTCCGCACGATTTCGGCCTGTTCCCTAACCCTCTCACCGGCTGATTCGTCCGCGGCGATTCGACCGGCATATCCCATAATCATAGAAAGTGGCGTGCGGATGTCATGGGAAACGCCACTGATCCAGTTAGCGCGGGCTTCGTTCTGCCGGCTTATTATCTGAGAAGCTTTATTTACACTGCCCGCAATTTCGGATAGTTCTCCGTCAATATGAAGCGAAGCAGGTTTTCCATCTGCCAATGTTTCAATGGCTTCTACAATCGGCTCTGTATTCTGGATGATCCTGCGTTTTGAAAAATAATAGGCCAAAAAGAGGCATAACACATCCATGCCTAACATTCCCGTAACATAGAGAGGAATTTTTTGAATTGCCTCAATGGAATAGTAGTTGCTGGTGAGCTTCATGTAGCTATTCTTTGGATACCCCAAAACTAACAATCCCTCATCCGTATTCCAGACAAAAACAGGATAATCTTCCAGGTAGCCTTTTGAAAATAACGCCACATCCTGGATGTTGTAATTTTGCGGCACTTCTTCTGGCACATCGAGCGTCCAAAAGCATTCGCCCGTTGGTGTCAGATACATGGCCCAAATATTGTACTGGCGCAATTTCTGTACCGCGTTATCGGGCAAGCCCTCAGTGGTTACCGCAGCAGAGGTCATCTCAAGCATAGCGCGTGGAGACGATTCTCCATAATCTTCTGAAACCGTGTGATAAAAGGTCGCACCAAACAGAATGATATTGACAATCACCAGTATCAGGAGAAACGCAGCGAAAGACGCCAAATGCTTTGAAATATAGGTTCCAAAAGATTTCATGGCGTCACTTCCTTGTGTTCAGTTTATAGCCCAGACCCTTGATCGTAATCAAAGAAACCGGCCTTGATGGATCGGTTTCAATTTTTTCCCGAATACGACGTACATGGGCGTTCAGGCTGTTTTCATAGCCAAAAGGGTTGTCACCCCATAACGCTTCACAAAGAGCGTCAACCGTGACGATCTTTCCCTCATTGCGGGCCAGCGTTTCCAACAGGGTATGCTCTTTTGCAGTCAATGGGATAACCTCGCCGCCTTTGTTGACCTCTGCCCGGCTAAAATCAATCGTACATCCATCCAGGACAACCAGCGGGCTGTCCTCTTTATAAGTGCGGCGTAAGACTGCATAAACGCGCAGCAAAAGTTCCTGCGGCATAAACGGTTTTGAAATGTAATCATCCGCACCAAGGCCAAGACCGGCCAGCTTGTCTGCGGCTTCGTCTTTTGCTGTCAAAAAGATTACCGGCACATCTGTAAATGTACGGAGCTGCTCCATCAGGGAAAAACCGTCTCCATCTGGCAGCATGACATCCAATATCATCAAATCAGGTTTTTCCCGTTTTGCCACCATGACAGCTTCTTTCACGGATGCGGCAGTAAGGACAGTTTCAAAACCGGCATCTTTCAATATATCGGTTACCATCTTCAGCAAATCCGGCTCGTCATCTACAAGCAGGAGCTTTTTTCGATGCAGAAAAGAGTTATCCATAGTGTCACCTCCTGAAATGATTATAGCACAGAGAGACCCGTCTGCGGTGGGTATCCCGAAAAAGTAAGGTAAAAGTAAGGACGCGAGAATGTAGAAGTCAGGTTGGTGTTTTATGATGGAGTCAATGAAAGGAGATGTTCTTATGGATTACATTATTACTACGGAACAGTTGACGAAAAAATATAAGAACTTCACTTCTGTCAACCATGTTTCGCTTCATATCCGCAAAGGCAGTATTTATGGCTTTCTCGGCCCGAACGGCGCAGGCAAATCCACCACTATGAAAATGCTGCTGGGCCTGACCGCTCCCACAAAAGGCAGTTTTACCATTGATGGCAAGCAGTTCCCGGCGGATCGTATTGCAATTTTGAAAGAAGTCGGCTCATTCATTGAGTCTCCTTCGTTTTATGCGAACTTGACCGGTCGGGAGAATCTCGATATTATCCGCAGGATTTTGGGGTTGCCGAAAAGTGCTGTGGATGACGCACTGGACCTTGTCGGCCTGACGGAATTTGGAGATCGGCTGGCCAAAAAATATTCGCTGGGAATGAAACAGCGTCTTGGCCTCGCCGGTGCGTTGCTGGGCAGGCCCCCTATCCTGATTTTGGATGAGCCGACAAACGGGCTTGACCCTTCTGGCATCCATGAAATCCGCAATCTGGTCAAGTCTCTGCCGGATCTGTACGACTGCACCATCCTGATCTCGTCCCACATGCTGTCCGAGATTGAACTGATAGCGGATGACATCGGCATTCTCAATCATGGCCGGCTTCTGTTTGAAGGAAGTCTGGATGAGCTTCGCCAAAGTGCTTTACTGGCCGGTTTCGCGGCGGACAATTTGGAGGATATGTTCCTCTCGATGGTGGAGAAAGATAACGCAGCCAGAAAGCAGAGGGCACAGCTATGAATGTACTGTCAATCGAACTTCGGAAAGAAAAGCGGACCGGCGTTATTCCTGTGCTGCTGGCCGTTGGAGTGTTAGGAGCCGCATACGCATTTGTTAATTTCCTCGTGCGGAAAGACACGCTTCTTAATTTGCCGCTGGCCCCGATGGATGTTCTTCTGACCCAGCTTTACGGTGTGATTATGATCCTGAACCTGTTCGGTATCGTGGTCGCCACCTGCATGATCTACAACATGGAGTTTAAGGGCAGCGCCATCAAGAAGATGTATATGCTCCCTATGAGCGTTCCGGCTATGTACCTGTGCAAATTCCTGATTCTGACGGTGCTGTTTTTGATTGCAATCGTACTGCAAAATTTAGCACTTATGCAGATCGGCATAACAGATTTGCCGGACGGGACATTTGAAATGGGAACACTGGTGCGCTTTGCCGGATATTCTTTCCTCACATCCATGCCGGTGTTGTCGTTCATGCTGCTGATTTCTTCACGCTTTGAAAATATGTGGATACCGCTTGGCGTTGGAGTCGCAGGATTTTTAAGTGGTATGGCGCTGGCCAGTTCAAATCTTGCTGTCCTGATGGTTCATCCTTTTGTGCTTATGCTGAAACCGGCAGTTGCCATGAGCGCTCAGCCTGATATGGCTGTGACCGTGGTATCTCTGGTAGAGACTGTTTTGTTCCTTGCTATTGCACTGTGGCTGGCAAAAAGCAAACGCTATGAGTAAGGAGGGATTGAAGAAATGAGTTTTTTGGAATTGCTCAAAATTGAGTTTATGAAGGTAAAACGCTCAAAGATCGTACCGCTGATCTTTATCGCACCTTTGCTGGTGGTTGCCTCCGGAGTTGCAAGCCTGAGCCGCTATTTCACCCCGGAATATACAAACGCTTGGCCCGCCATGTTCATTCAGAGCGCACTGGTTTATGCGTATTACCTGTTGCCATTCAGTATGATCGTTGTCTGCGTGATGATTGCAGGCCGGGAAACCGGCAACAACGGTATCCTGAAAATGTTGGCGCTGCCGGTCAGCCGATACGCACTTTCGATTGCCAAGTTCTGTGTGCTGGCATTTTATCTGTTCATGGAAATGGTGGTGTTTCTCGTGGTATTCGTAATCGCCGGTGTGATTGCGACACAGACGATGGGAGTAACAGAAACTTTGCCAATCCTGTATCTGCTGAAATGGTGCCTGGGGTTGTTTCTGACAATGTTGCCGTGTATTGCAGCTATGTGGGCAATCACGGTTCTGTTTGAAAAGCCGCTTCTTTCTGTCGGGTTGAATTTGCTGCTTGTGATTCCTGGTATATTGGTTGCGAATACGCCGCTGTGGATTGTTTACCCGTACTGTTACAGTGGTTATCTCGTTTCCTGCTCTCTCCATGACTTTACAGCAGAAACCTCCGACGCCGCTTTTTCGATGTTTCCGTTCCTGCCGTGTGCGATCCTCGTGTTCGGTTTGTTTTTCGCACTGGCTGTCACCCGCTTTGGGAAGAAAGAAATGAGGTAAATACTATGGAAAAGAAAAAACTTCAATCAATAAGTATCGTTGCGCTCATTGTGAGCATCCTGCCGCTGGCAACCCTTATCCCGTCCTTTCTGCACCTCTCGCTGTCGGACGGCATCCGAACTGTTTGGGCAGGAGCCAACATCGTTTTTGTCCTGCTGGGCCTGATTCTTTCGGTAGTTTGTGTGCGAAACAGGGAAAGCCGCAGCGTTATCAATATTGTATCAACGGCAATCAGCGCTTTTTGGGTGCTGCTGATGGTGGGAATTGTTGCACTCGCTTTGTTCCTTTCTTTCGTTCAGTGAGGAAATGGTTATGCGTAAAATCGGAAAAATTTTTGGGTGCTGTCTGATTACTCTTTCTTTACTATCCTGTACTGCCTGCTCCGGCCTCGAAAGATTAAGTGATAATTTGAAGGACGGGGCAGAGCAACTCAGTGACGATGTGGTAATTGGGAAAAGCAACGCACTTATAACACCTTATCAGTCCTTTGAGGGCAGCCGTACTTCGGACAGCGATGCTTTTCAAGCTACTTATGACGCTTCTGTAATGGGCTTCGATGGACAGGATATTTTGGTAGCAGATACCGACCTCAAAGAAAATGAGTGCCGGGAAATCACCATCCAGTATAGTTTTGATGTTCAATCTGGGAACTGCCAGCTCATCTATATTTCCCCTGAATTAGAGGAAAAAGTGCTTGCTGAATCCGGCAACGGGAGCGTTACCGTTCAACTTCAAGCAGGAGCTAACTATATCGGTATCAGCGGAACCGACTATTCAGGCTCTATTCAGATCGCAATAGAATAAGGGTAAACAATGTCTCTGCCGGGCGACGGCAAAAGAAAAAAAGCCGTCGTTCAGCAGGCAATCGCCATGCTCTAAACTCACCTGCGGCGGCTTTGACAAAATCAAGGCCGCCGTTCTTATGCCTTCGACAAAGGAGTGACGCCTATACGCTGACACGGCGGCTTTAGGAGGGAGCCGCCGTGAAGCAAATACCGCTTCGACATAATTCGGCAGGAATTTACCTGCCAAAAAAAGTCTGACCGTCAATCGGCCACCATCTGCTTATGAACAGGCACTATCGTGGCTGGTTCAGAAGCACTATCAAACCCCTTTCAAAAGCGCCAGCCGCCGTTCTTCGGATGCTGGCGCTTTTGCTTGTCGTTTTTTCGGGAATTTCCCCGAACGGTGTCGCCCACCGCCTTCGCTTCGCTTCACCCGTCAACCAGTGAATCGAAACGGAGGTACCAATGAAAGAAATCAATCTGCGGGAACTGTATCCCGATACATATAACACCGATACCCTTGTGGAAGTGGCCGACGAAGTGTGGGCGGTGATCCGCTCCAGCCAGCGGGCGGAGGCCGCCTACGAGCGCCGGAAGTACCGGCACAAAGCTCACTACTCCCTGGATTACGGCAACGGCATCGAGAAGGCGGCGCGGCAACCTGTCCCCACCCCGGAGGAACTGCTGGAGGAAAAGCAGCAACGGGAACAGCTGTATGCAGCGGTGATGGCCCTGCCGGAGAAGCAGGCCAAGCGGATTTACGCAAGGTTTTACCTTGGCTTGACTGCGACGGAAATTGCGCACGCTGAAGGAGTCCATCCCAGTCGAGTTCGTGAGAGCATCCGCCTGGGGCTGAAAAAACTGGCGGAGTTGCTGGACACAGCCAGGTAATGAGGTAGCTGCCGTATAGCGGCAAAAATGACCCGGTGGAGGAGTCCAAGATTCCCCACCGGGTCATCTGTTTTGAAAGTAAATAATAGGCACTATAATGCCTTTTTTGAGGATGAAAATGACAGTTTTTCTTTTCAAGGACAGGCGTATCTGCTATACTGAAACAGTAAGTGCTTTTTGGAGTGAGCGATATGAAACGAATTCTTGTAGTAGAGGATGACCTGGCGCTGAGCACCGGGCTCTGCTTTGAGCTGGACGCGGCTGGTTATGCTTCTCTGGCAGCCTACAACTGTGCAAAGGCCAGTTACCTGCTGGAACATGAAGTGCTGGATTTGGTACTTCTGGATGTAAACCTGCCTGATGGCAACGGCTTTGATCTTTGCCGAAAGTTCAAGGAGGCCAAGCCGGATTTGCCAGTGATTTTTTTGACGGCCAACGACCTGGAAAACGATGTCCTCAACGGCTTCGATATGGGGGCTGAGGATTATGTAACGAAGCCTTTCAATATGCAGATTCTGCTGCGGCGAGTGGAAGTGGCCCTTCGCCGGGCGGGCAGCACCACGGCTGCGCCTGCCGCGGACAAATGGAGCGACGGCTGGCTGACACTGGATTTTTCGGCCCTGACCGCCGTGCGGGGGACAGAAAAGCTGGCAATCACCCCCAATGAGTACAAGCTGCTGAAAACCCTCACTGCCCATGCCGGGCAGATCTTGACCCGCCAGCAGCTGCTGGACCGCCTGTGGGACAGCGGCGGGAACTTCATTGATGACCACACCCTGACCGTCACCATGAACCGGCTGCGGGCAAAGATCGAGGATGACACCCATCCCTATATCAAAACCGTGCGGGGCATGGGCTACATCTGGACAGGAGGAAAGGCATGAGACATCGCAGCATGACGGTTCTGCGCGCCGGGATGTTCCTGCTCTCGGCGGCACTGTTTGGAGTGCTGGTCTGGCTGTTGTGGCAGACGATCCCCTGGGCGGCGGTGCGCTGGGGCATCCTGGGGCTGTGCGCCGCCATCTTTGCCGTGGTGGGCCTGTGGGCCTGGTATCAGCGGCGGCAGGTCAGTCTGTTTGCTGACGATCTGTGCGAGACGCTGGACGCCCTGATGTCCGGCCGGACGGTGGAGGGCTACCAGCCCTACGAGGACAGCCTGACCGCCAAGGTGCAGGGCAAGCTGATGCAGTATTTTGACATCATGAACGAGGGCAAGCGCCAGAGCCAGCGGGATAAACAGACCATCCAGAGCCTGGTCAGCGATATTTCCCACCAGGTCAAGACGCCCATCGCCAACATCAAAATGTTCACCGGCATCCTGCGGGGCCACGACCTGCCGCCGGAAAAGCGGGCGGAGTTTCTGGCCACGATGGACGGGCAGATCGACAAGCTGGATTTCCTGATGCAGTCTCTCATCAAAATGTCCCGGCTGGAGACAGGCACTTTTACCCTTCATGTGGAGGAAGCCCGTCTCTCCGACACCATCGCCCGTGCCATGAGCACCGTCTGGGCCAAGGCGGAGGCCAAGGGGATCGACCTGTCGGCGGAATGCGACCCGGCCATCACGGTGCAGCACGACCCTAAATGGACGGCGGAGGCCATCGGCAACATTCTGGACAACGCCGTGAAGTACACGCCGTCCGGCGGCAAAGTGGCGGTGACCGTGCGGCCCTGGCAGTTTTACACCCGAGTGGACATCACCGACACCGGCATCGGCATTGCGGAGGAACACTACAACGATGTGTTCCAGCGGTTCTACCGTGCCCAGGAGGCGGCCGGGCAGGAAGGCGTCGGCTTGGGGCTGTACCTGGCAAACGGCATCATCACCCGGCAGAAGGGGTATATCAGTGTGAAATCAAAAGTCGGGAGGGGAACGACCTTCTCGGTTTATCTGTTGAGTTAAGCAAAGCGAGGAACTATCTATGAGTATTGTAACCGTACATAATTTGAAGAAGTATTTTGGTAAAGGAGAAAATCAGGTCAAGGCCCTGGACGGCATTGATCTGGAGATCGAAAAAGGCAAGTTCACCGCCATCATCGGTGCTTCTGGCTCCGGCAAGACCACCCTGCTGAACATGATTGGCGGCATGGACATCCCGGATGAGGGGGAAGTCATTGTGGATGGCGTGAACCTGCGGGGGCTGAAAGAAAAGGAGCTGGCGGTGTTCCGCCGCAGCAAGGTAGGCTTCGTGTACCAGAACTTCAATCTGGTATCCACTTTAACAGTTAAGGAGAACATCCTGTTCCCCCTGAGTCTGGCAGGCAGCACCCCGGACCCGGTATTCTTTGACGAGATCGTAGAGCTGCTGCACCTCAAAGAGCGGCTGAATGCCTATCCGGGCGAACTTTCCGGCGGCGGTCAGCAGCGGGTGGCTATCGCCCGTGCCCTGATTGCCAAGCCCGCCATCCTACTGGCCGACGAGCCCACCGGCAATCTGGACAGCAAAACCGGCCAGAATGTGCTGGGCCTGCTGAAGCTGTCGGTGGAGACCTACCGCCAGACCCTGATGATGATCACCCATAACCTGGAACTGGCGCAGATGGCCGACCGGGTCGTCCGTATTGAGGACGGGCGCATCCGCGTGTAAGGAGGTCCGGCCATGCTTGCAAACAACAACCTGAAAGTCTGCTGGACGCTGGTGCGGCGGGATTTCCGCTTTCACCGGGTCAAAAATGCAGTGTTGGCTCTGGCGGTGGCGCTGGTCACCGGGCTGTACGCCTTTGTATTCCTGCTGGGCGGTGCGGTGGAGGATGCGTTCCTGCTCAACTACCAGTACACCTACGGCTCCACCAGCCATATTCTTTACAGCGGCCTGACCGAACATCAGGCCGATTTGCTCGCCCAGCACCCCAATATCAAAAGCTCCGTCCGATTGAGTACCATCGGCACCCTCTCCGACCCGATGATGGGCCAGCGACTGGTAAAGCTGGCGGTGACCGATCAGGACTATGCCGAAACCGTTCTATCCGTCCCCACCACCGGCCGTCTGCCCCAGCAACCCGGCGAGATCGCCCTGGATGAGTTTACAATGGGGTCGCTGGGTATTCTGAAGGAGATCGGTGCGCCGGTGACGCTGCAATGGACGGATACCGGGGGACAGACCCATACGGACGAATTTACCCTGTGCGGCTGGTGGGCCAGTCCCACCAACTTCACCGAAGCCTGTGCCTGGATCACAGCGGATACCGCCCGGACGCTGGTGCCGGATTATGACAGCGAGAACGCCGCCAACCTTACCTTGGGCGTCACCCTGCACCAGCCCCGTGACCTGGAGATCCAGGCTGCTCAGATTTTGACCGACCAGGGCCTGCCAGAACTGTCATTTACCACGAATCTCTCTTACAACGACGCCCGGATGGATCTGGCCGACCAGCAGGCCCGTCCCTACTATGCCCCGGCGCTGCTGGTGCTGGTGTGCGGTTTTCTCATGATTTTTGCCATCGTGCAGGTCACCGCCGAGCAGGATCGGGCCTATTTTGCCGGGCTGAAGGCCCTTGGCCTGTCACCCCGGCAGCTGCGGCGGTATCTGCTGGAAAAAGGCGTCACTGTGACGGCGCTGGGCCTGCTTCCCGGCTTTCTGATTGGATTCCTGCTGAACCTTGCCATCACGCCCAAGGTGGTGGTGGGCATGGAGCAGAACCCAGCCCTCTACTTTTTGAGCTGGCAGCCCTTCGCCCTGGCGGCCGTGTGTGCCCTGGGTACCACGCTGCTATCCTATCTGCTGCCCACCCTGCGGCTGGCCCGCCTGACGCCCGCCCAGACCCTTCGCCTGAATGCGCCCCAGCCCTCCCACGGCAGCGGAGCCAAAAACGGAATGGTCACATTGCCGCGCCTGGCCCTGCGCACCCTGGGCCGGAGCAAGGGCCGCATGGCCCTGTCAGTGGTCATCCTGCTGGCGGCGGTGCTGCTGCTCACGGACATCCGGCTGCAATATGTGAGCTTGCAGGAAGATCTGTACCTGTCGGCGTTTTCCCCCTGGGATTATTCCATTGCCGATGCCTCGGCGGCTACGTCCTATCAGCGGTACAATGAGCGTAACCAGGGCATCAACCAGGAGATGGTGGAGGAGCTGAACGCCCGGCCGGAGGTCACATCGGTGAGCGCACTCAAAAGCCGGGAGGTGCCCCTGACAGCGGACGAACCCCTGCAAAAAAGAGTAGTGGACTTTTACGACCAGCCTTACGACGAGACCATGACACTCAAAGAATCCCAGGCGGCTTTCCCGGACTGGATGGCGGGGCTCGACCAGTTCACCGAGACCGGTGAATACACGGCCATTGTAGTGGGGCTGGATGGGGCATATCTGGATTATGTGCTGGAAAACTGCCCGTTCACCAGTGGCAGCTTTGACCAGGCTGCTTTTGAGAGCGGGGACTATGTAATTGCAGGCGGCGCTTACCACGAGGGTGTCTCCTGTCTGGCGGCGGGCGAAACACTGGTGCTGGAAGGAAAAACACTTACCGTGATGGGCTCCCTGATGCACGATAATGCCTATTTGGAGGGGGCCAACAGTCCAGAGGCATCCTTCACCTTCTATTATCTGGTGCCGCTGTCGGTGTTTGAGGAACTGTTCCCCGGCCAGGGCTACCGGCAGCTGGCGGTGGATATTGACCACAGCCAGCAACCGTCCTTTGAAGCCTTCCTGTCCCAATATGAGCAGGATCTGAACCGAGGGATCAGCGTCACCATGCGCAGCGACTATCAGGAGAACTTTGAGAACTCCCGCCTCAACATGGTGCTGATCCTGGGCATGGTGGGGGCCGTGCTGCTGTTGATTGCTCTTCTGAACTTTGTGAATCTGATGGTGACCAAAACGGTGAGCCGCCGGAAGGAGTTTGCCGTCTACCAAAGCCTGGGCATGACCCTGGGCCAGCTGCGGCGGCTGGTGCTGCTGGAAGGGGCGTTTTCCGCACTCCTCCTAGCTGTGGTATTAGTGCCAATGACCATCGCTTTTGCTGCGCTGGTGATGCCGGGCTACATCGCAAACCTTTCCTGGGTGTCTGTCTACACCTTTGATGTGAGACCGCTGTGGATCATTCTGCCGGTGGTCGTGGCGCTGGCACTCTTTACGCCGCTGATTTGCCTACGCTTTATTACAAAAGGAACCATCCAGCAGCGGCTGGGGGTAACGGAATAAACTGCACACGATGCGCCTTCCTGCGGGAAGGCGCATTTTTTTCTAAGTTACAAAACTGTACCTTTCCTGTACCTGAAATGAGACTTTGACCTGCTATGCTAAAGACAAAGAAAGGGAACAACTTCCCGACAGGTTAAAGGAGGAACAGGTATGGAAAACATTTTGCAGGCCAGAGGTCTGAAGAAATACTATGGCAAAGGCGAAACGCAGGTTCGTGCCCTGGATGGGGTGGACCTGGATATTGAGCGGGGAAAATTCACCGCCATCATCGGCACTTCCGGCTCCGGCAAGTCAACCCTGCTGAATATGCTGGGCGGCCTGGACACCCCCACCGAGGGCAGCATCCGGGTGGGCGATACTGAGCTTGCCAAGCTGAACAGCGAGCAGGCCACCATCTTCCGCCGCAAGCAGATCGGCTTTATCTTCCAGAACTACAATCTGGTGCCGGTGCTCAGCGTGTGGGAAAACATTATTTTCCCCATCTCCCTGGATGGCCGCAAGCCGGACAAAAAGTTCATCATGGGGATCGTGAAGCTGCTGGGGCTGGAGAAGAAACTGGACAGTCTGCCCAATAACCTCTCCGGCGGCCAGCAGCAGCGGGTGGCGATTGCCCGTGCTCTGGCCTCCAAGCCCTCTATCATTCTGGCAGATGAACCCACCGGCAACCTGGATTCCAAGACCAGCGATGATGTGATCGGTCTCTTGAAAATGACCAGCCAGGAATTTGACCAGACCATTGTGATGATTACCCACAACCCGGAGATTGCCGCAATGGCAGACCGTGTGATCCGCATTGAGGATGGGCGGATTGTGGCACAGTAAGGGGGCGAACAGTATGAAAAAACAGTCTATCTTTCGTCCCATCCCGGTGCTGACAAAGCGGATGTTCCGCACCAACCGGGGCCGGAATCTGGTGGCAATTCTGGCGATCCTGCTCACCACTATGATGTTCGCCACCCTGTTTACCCTGACCCAGAGCATGAGCCGCAACCTGGTGGAGATGACCTTCCGCCAGACCGGCTACGACGCCCAAGCCTCTATGCGGGGGCTGACCGAGGAACAGGCCGACCTGATCGCCGGTCACCCGGATGTGGTGGAACTGGGCCGCAGCATCGTGCTGGGCCTGGCCGAAAACCAGCAGCTCACCGGGCAATCGGTGGAGATCCGCTGGGCCAATGACGCCTATGCCCAGCACTCCTATGCCGCCCCCACCACGGGGCGGATGCCCCAGGCGGAGGACGAGATCGCGCTGGATACCAGCGTCCTGGACCGGCTGGGCATCCCCCATGAGCTGGGGCAGACTGTGAGCCTGGAGTGGCGCAAGGACCTCAACGGCGATGAGGTGACGACTTCCACCTTTACCCTCTGCGGATTCTGGGAAGGTAATCAGTCCAGCTATTCCTCGATGGCCTGGGTCAGCCGGGCCTATGCTGATAAAATGACCGGCGGTGTCATTTCTACCGATGAAAGCCAGGTGCTGGGCCTCTATATGGTACAGGTCAATCTGGCAAGTGACCAGAACATTGAGGCGACGATGGACCGCATCCTGGCGGATACCGGCCTCACGGGCCTGGAATACAATGTCAATTTGGCTTACTCCCCGGAGATGGGAGCGATGGCCGCTCAGGAGAGTATGCCCATGTATCTGGGCATGGTGCTGGTATTCATTGCCGGATACCTGATTATCTACAACATCTTCCAGATCAGCGTCACCGCCGATGTGCAGTTCTACGGCAAGCTGAAAACACTGGGTACCACCACCAGGCAGTTGAAAAAGCTGATCTACGGACAGGCAAACCGGCTGTGCATCATTGGCATCCCCCTCGGACTGATCCTGGGCTGGCTGCTGGGCAGCGTGCTGGTGCCGGTGCTCATGGGGACGATGGAGGGCCAGGCCGTGGTCTCTGCCAGCCCCATCATCTTCCTCGGCTCGGCGGTCTTTGCCTGGGTGACGGTGCTGATCTCCTGCCTGCGGCCCGCAAGGCTTGCCGGTAAAGTATCCCCCATCGAGGCGCTGCGTATGAGCGACGCGGACGGCGGCAGCAAGAAGAAAACCAAGCGCCATCGCGGAAACGCCTCCCTGGCCTCGATGGCCTGGGCCAATCTGTGGCGCAACAAAAAGCGTACCATCACAGTCATCTGCTCCCTGACCCTGGGCCTGGTGCTGCTCAGCAGTTTTTATGCAAAGAACGCCGCCTTTGACATGGACAAATACTTGGCTGACCTGATCCTGGCCGACTTTGAGCTGTCCGACACCACCAGTGAGGATTATATCAACAACTATGATCCCCACGGCACCACCCTGACGGATTCTCTGGTAGCTCAGGCAGAAGGCCAGGAAGGCGTGGAAGCGTCCGGCCACCTGTTCTCGGCCCAAATCGACTGGCAGATGGACGAGGGCACACTGCAAAATGTGGCGGCCTTCTACACCGAGGACAAACTTGCCGATTGGGAAACCTACGACGCTGCTGGTGCCCAGCAGCTTCGGGATGTCCTGGAGACTGGCGACGGCTCTGCCATCCTGTACGGCCTGGACGGCATCCCGCTGGATGCTATCACCCAGGAGCAGTATGTGCTGGAGGGCAGCTTTGACTCCGCCGAATTTGCCAGCGGGAACTATGTACTGGCGGTGGGCCCCAGCCTGGAACTGGGTACAGAGTACCCGGTGCTGCCGACCCCCTCCGCGGGCAGCACCGTGGAACTGAACGGCCGCACCTATACGGTGATGGCGGTGGTTTATCCTCTGAATCCGGTGACCCAGCTGACGGTGCAGCAGGGCGCGGGCGACAAGTTTAATTTGAGCTTCATCATCCCCAGCGAGGTATTCCGCGAGCAGTGGCCGGACCACACCCTGCGCAAGCTTTTCCTCAATGTGGATGACGCCCACATCGACACAGTACAGGCGTTCCTGGATGACTATATGGCGACAACGGACCCCGGCCTGCCGGTGGCTTCCCGCCAGACGATGGCGGAGCAGTACGAGGCCCAAACTCGGTCCTCCGCCGTCATGGGCAACGCTGTCAGCGTGGTCATCGCACTGGTGGGCGTGCTGAACTTCATCAACTCGATGGTGACCGCCATCGTGTCCCGTAAGCGGGAGTTCGCGGTGATCCAGAGCGTGGGCATGACCAAGAAACAGCTCAATCGGATGCTGGTGAACGAGGGATTGTTTTACGCGGTTTTGACGCTGGCGGCATCGTATCTCATCAGCAGCCTTGCCGTGGGCGTTGTGGTCCGGGCAATGGTAGAGGGCGGATTTACGACCTTCCGCTTCACCCTGCTACCGCTGGTGGCCTGCACCCCGATTTTGTTGGTTTTCGCAATCCTGATTCCGTACCTGTGTTTCCGTAACCTGGAAAAACATAGCATCGTGGAACGGCTGCGGATGGAGTGATGTTAATATCATAAGATCTGCCGGGCGACGGCAAAAGAAAAAAAGCCGTCGTTCAGCAGGCAATCACCGTGCCCAAATTTGAAAGCGGCGGCTTTGAGTACATCAAGGCCGCCGCTCTTTTTGTGCCTCCGCAAGAACGACGCCTTTCAAAAGAAATGAACAGAGAGCGGCGGTTTACAGGAGGAAACCGCCGTGAAGCAAAGATCGCATCGACATAATTCGGCAGGAATTTATCTGCCAAAAAAAGCCTAACCGTCAATCGGCCACCATCTGCTTATGAGCAGGCACTATCGTGGCTGGTTCGGAAGCACTATCAAACCTCTTTCAAAAGCGCCAGCCGCCGTTCTTCGGATGCTGGCGCTTTTGCTTGTCGTTTTTTCGGGAATTTCCCCGAACGGTGTCGCCCACCGCCTTCGCTTCGCTTCACCCGTCAACCAGTGAATCGAAACGGAGGTACCAATGAAAGAAATCAATCTGCGGGAACTGTATCCCGATACATATAACACCGATACCCTTGTGGAAGTGGCCGACGAAGTGTGGGCGGTGATCCGCTCCAGCCAGCGGGCGGAGGCCGCCTACGAGCGCCGGAAGTACCGGCACAAAGCTCACTACTCCCTGGATTACGGCAACGGCATCGAGAAGGCGGCGCGGCAACCTGTCCCCACCCCGGAGGAACTGCTGGAGGAAAAGCAGCAACGGGAACAGCTGTATGCAGCGGTGATGGCCCTGCCGGAGAAGCAGGCCAAGCGGATTTACGCAAGGTTTTACCTTGGCTTGACTGCGACGGAAATTGCGCACGCTGAAGGAGTCCATCCCAGTCGAGTTCGTGAGAGCATCCGCCTGGGGCTGAAAAAACTGGAAGAAGTGATGCGTGCAGCCAGGTAACATAGTGGTAGCTGCGTAGCAGCAAAAAAAACAAGCCGATGGAGGAATCTGCACTCCTCCATCGGCTTATTTGTTTTTCGTGTCTACGTTTGAAACAGGCTCGGCCGTTTGGACCATATCTTTTAGTTCGCTGGCCAACACACGGGTCGAATTCAGCAGCGCCTTTCTGGCAACCGGAGGACATGAAAGATAGATTTGCCGCATCTCATTTGCAGCCTGTTCATCCTCCAGCATATCAGGAGCGAGCAAAGAATCCAGCGAGATGTCCAGCACCTTAGCAAGTGCTTGTAAAATCTCAAAAGAGGGGTTCTTTTTGCCCCGTTCGCAATTTTGAATATGTTTTAGGGAAACATGGCTCAGATCCGCGAGCTTTTGCTGGGTAAGCCCTTTCTTTTTGCGGGCGGCTTTCAGTTTTTCTCCCAATCTTTCCAATGAAGTCATAGGCATTATCGTCTCCTTGTTACTATTCTATCGTGCCCATTTTTGACAAGGAAGAACCTCATGGGAGGTAAAAATAAGTACGATAATACCTGTATTGGCCTTTGAAACTGGACTTATTCGGCGGGGAACTTTTGCCGAGGTACTTTTCTCCTGCTGCTGTCAAAAAAATTTTGAAAATCTATAAACCGGCGCTCGTTTTGCGGCGATTTTGTCACTGCTAATAAGAAGGGCTTTCAAACCTTTCCATCGTTCTTTGACAACCAAATATACGGCAGAACAGGTACATAACCCGCGTATGAGCGAGTGCAGGACGCCGCGAAGATGGAGCAGCCAGGAGGTGATGGACAAGCTGTTTCGGAGCGATCAACGACCCTGTAACCCGGATGGTGGCACATCCGGCGCGATGACTGCGCGGGGGCTTAAAGATACTTCCTCACGGCCCGCCAAAGACTTGGGGGGAACCCTGCGGCGCACGCTACGAACGACGCTGCGGAGTTATGACAGCCGCGCCAGCGGAGACCTGTTCTGTCCCCGGCGTCAGGGATGCGTGGCAAATGTGGCGTAACACAAAAAAAGTTTCAAAATTAGATACCATGCGCTGGCAGGCAAAACTGCCAGCGCATTCATGTGATTTTGAAAGCCACAACCACATCCTTGACAGAAGGGAGAGATTATATGGAAAAGCTATTTACAAGGAAAGAAGCTGCCAAAATCCTGGGGATCAGTATTGCAACGCTGGACACAGCCCGCAACAATGGACTGATTTCCTATGTTCAGTATGTGCAAAACGGCTGCGTCTATTTCACAGACGCGAGCCTTCAGGAGTACATCGCAAAATTCACGCATCGGGCGAAGCCGGTGGAAAAGTGTGCCACATACCGCAAAGCGCGCAGCGCCGGAGCGTGAGCCGATCCGTATCCTTGCTGGAATAAGAGGTGTCTGGTAAAACAAAGATACAGCGCTGAATATGATTCTTGAGAGGTAACGGTATTGGCAAAAAGAAAACGACTAATTCCAGATTATAGCACGGTCACGCTGAGTGGCTTAGAGTATTACAGGACCCGGATCGAAGATGCTGATGGCAAGCGGGTCGCCCTTTATGCAAGAACCCCCGAAGAACTGTATGACAAAGAAATGGAGGCATTGGAGCAGGTCGGCCATGCCCGGTTTCATCGAAAATCGCCAACAGTAGCAGAATACTGTGAGAAATGGCTGCTGATGCAGTCGGTCCATGTGCGGCAGACCACCTTGACAGATTACACCTCCAAGGTGAGGCGGCATATCATTAAGGAATTGGGAGAGATGCGGATGGCAGATGTAACTCTGGATGACATCCAGCTGGCTCTTGTCCCGGTTTCCAAGAAATCGGCATCGGTCTACAAGTCCGTGGTGATCCTTTATAAATCCATCTTTCGGGCGGCAAAGGAAAGCCATGTGATTGAAGTGAATCCGACGCTCCATCTAAACGCAAAAGGCGGCGGTATCCCGCAGGAGGACCGCCAGGCGTTGACGGATGAACAGGTCGAGCAACTTTTAGACGCAATCCGGGACTTGCCACCCTATGTGTTTGTAATGATTGGTTTGTATGCCGGTTTGCGGAGAGAAGAAATCCTCGCGCTCCAATGGGATTCAGTGTATTTGGACGCAGAGGCCCCTTATCTGACAGTCCGGCGGGCATGGCATACGGAGCATAATCGGCCAGTCATTCTCACCGAACTAAAGACCAAGGCGGCAGAGCGGAATATCCCGCTTCCGACCTGCCTGGCAGAGTGCTTGAGGGAGGCGAAGAAAACATCTTCATCTGATTATGTGGTGGCGAATCGGGATGGCGGCCCGCTGTCCTACACACAGTTTAAGCGGCTGTGGCAATACATTGTGACAAGGACCGCCAGACCAAGAGTGGCAAAGAAGCTGGTAGACGGGAAATATGTGAAGTATATCCTCTACCCGCAGCTGGGCGAGAAGGCCCGGAACAACGGTCACTGTGTTTACAGCCTGGATTTCGAAGTCACTCCCCACCAACTCAGACACACCTACATAACCAACCTGATCCATTCCTCGGTGGACCCCAAAACGGTGCAGTACCTGGCGGGCCATGAGAGCAGCAAAATCACGATGGATATTTACGCCAAAGTCAAATACAACCAGCCGGATCAGGTCGTAAAAGCGATGGACGGCGCATTTGCCCAATGGGATGCCATGTGGGCATAGAACAGAAAATACAGTAGGAGCGAGGCAGGAACGCCTCGCTCTTTGCTTTTCCCAATCCGTATCTTTGATTCAATCCGGCCTTTCTGATAAAAAAGGAGTGAAGGAACCAATTTGATTTTGCGCATAAGAAAGGAAATTATCTATGGCTAAGAAAAAAACAATCCCCCAGTACACCAGCGTAGAGCGAAAAGGAATCCAGTATTACCGCACACGGATTCTGGACGCCGATGGAAAGCAGGTCAGCCTGTACGCGACAACCTGCGAGGAACTTTACGAGAAGCAATTAGCGGCGAGACGCCAAGTGCAGGAGATCCTCTTTCACCGCCAGCACCCGACCGTTGCGGAGTATTGCGAGAAATGGCTGGTGATGCAGTCTGCAAAAGTTTCGGCAGCCACTTTGAAAGGATACGCATCCAACATGAGGAACTACGTCATCAAGCCGATGGGCGATATGTATATGGAGGAAGTGACGGCGGATGACATCCGGCTGGCGCTGGTGCCGCTGTCCAAGAAGTCAGAGGGGTTGTATAACAAAGTGAATATGCTCATCAAGTGTGTTTTCTATTCGGCGGAGCGCAGCCAGCTTCTTGAAGATAACCCCTGCGCGGGAATATCGGGTAAGGGCGGTAAGCCGGCACAGAAGAAGGAGGCCCTTAGCGACCAGCAGGTGGCGGTACTTCTGGAGACCATCAAAGGATTGCCGCCTTATCTCTTTGTGATGATCGGCCTATATGCTGGCCTGCGTCGGGAAGAAGCCCTTGCCCTCCAATGGGACTGTGTGTTTCTGGATGTTCCCACCCCGTACATTTCGGTACGGCGGGCATGGCGGGCAGAACACAATCGGCCGGTGATCTCCACGGTTCTAAAGACCAAAGCGGCCCGGAGAGATATTCCCATCCCCAAGTGTCTGGCTGACTGCCTGCGGGAAGCGAAAGCAACCTCTACGTCTGACTATGTGATTGCCGACAGCGAGGGCCAGCCCTTGTCTTACTCACAGTTCAAGCGAGTGTGGCAGTACATTGTTGTCCGCTCCACCAAGGAGCGCACCTATTATAAGTATGTGAACGGACAGAGCATCAAATACACAGTAAAACCGACGCTGGGAACCAGCCAGAAAAACAACCCCAGGATCGTCTATACCCTGGATTTTGAAGTGACGCCCCATCAGCTCCGGCATACCTATATTACAAATTTGCTTTATGCAGGCGTTGACCCCAAGACGGTTCAGTACCTTGCCGGACATGAAAACAGCAAAACAACTATGGACATTTATGCAAAGGTCAAGTACAATAAGCCCGAAGAACTTTTTGACGTAGTAAATCAGGCGCTTCACCCATCCGGCATCGCAGATAATGCTGCCGGTTGATTGGGTTAAGGGGTAGGACAACCGGGAGCCACCACCTCAAAAAAGCCCGTAAAATCAAGGAAAAACGGCGCTAAAACGAGAGCAATACGGTCTGAAGGCTGCACGTCGTGCACCCCAGTTCAGCAAGCGCTGATTTACCCCGTATCGCAAACCTGGCAGTTCTGCTTCGGCAGAACTGCTTTTTTATTGCTCTTTTTCCTGCTGAACTGGGAGGCACGACGACCGGAACGGCAGGCCGGACCGTGTGCAAGTCCTGTACCGCCCACCACAAAAAATCCCCAGACCGAATGGTCTGGGGATCATGGTGGAGCATTCTCCACAGCACTCGAACCCGAAAACCTTATACAGCCCGGTGAATCCCAAAGAACGGCTCCACGGTAGAAGCGGCTTTTCCGTTGGCAGATGCCTGTTTCAAACCATAGTTCTTTCGAGCAACAGCTTCCACAAAGACACGGTCTTTTTCGGAAGCGTTGTAATAATCCACACCGAAGCGTTTGCATGTTGAAAACAATTCGTCCAGCCACGACATCGTTTCATCGGACATTGGAGAAAAGACGATATCCAAATCTTTGTTATACTCTTTCATACGGTTTCCTCCTTCAATTTCAGAAAAGGTAAGAAGAAAAGATGTTTTTCGCGGCTTCATCTGCAATCATAAAGGTTTTCGGGCCATCTGGATACAGAGATGCGACTGGCCTTGCACCAAAATCACGGATATAGTGCTGTTCCAGATCATCGGTCTTTGCTTCAAACACTACGACGCCATTGCAGCTTGCATCAATAGAAAGCTGTATGCCGAACGCAATCATAGCTTTGCCGATGCCGGAATATTTTTTGTGTTCCACTAAAGTTGGGTTGCTTTCTGGCTGGCTCTCAATATAGGCAATGTAAACGGCAACGCTTCCTTTCCGGACACGATAGGCTCCCAGCGCGATGATCTCACCATCTTCGGTTTTGGCTGCATACTTTTCCTTTTGAGGGTCAAGGATGAAATCTGTGTTCCAGACTGTCTGCCAGCCGTTCCGTGTTGCATCCAAATCAGCTTTGGTGGCTGCATTGATTTCAATGTTGACCCGGTTTCTGGTGGTTGATTCGGTCACATAGTATTGCAGAAACATCCTATCACCTCTTTTTCTTATAGTATAACGGAAATACGGCGAATTTTCAAGGACGGCGATTATAACACCGATGGAAACTGCAGAGGGCAAGAACCGTCCCGTGGCCACATATTTTCAATTCTTGAAAATTTTCTGCCCCTTTGGGACAGCTTCTTGTTGGGGCGTGCCTGCCCCAAACCCTGCTGTTTACTATCCGAAAATCATGCCCCGCTAGGCCCACGAGAACTAACACTCATTGGAGGCACAGAACTGTAAAAAGACTGGCCATTTACAGTGTTTTGAGTCAGCCCAATCAAATCAATCAGTTGGCTTTCATTATAGTTCTCTTGGAAACCATCCAACGCAGCACACTGACAGCTGTATATACCATTCTCGTTAGAAACAATTCCCCACCATTCAAGGTCTGCCAAAAGTTTCCCAATCTTCTTTCGGTCAACGTGAATTTCCTTTTCCAAAAGGGATGAGCAAATTTGCGGAGCAGACATCGGCTTTTGCTTTAATAGGAGAGCTAATGCCAACCCTTGACCATGCAAGCGGTGAATCAAAACACCTCTGCGAACCCAAATGCTCGATGTTTTTTTCATAGCTAAGACCTCCTTTTTAGATGGTGCGTTTATTTAAGATACGATTGATACACTTTCAAAATTGCATTTGTCTACAACTATTATGTTGAGCCGAGTATATCATACTGCCAACCGAAAGACCACCCCTATATGCCAGAACTTGCTCATTTTCCTGCGTACGTGCGTACGGGCTGTGTACGGACGTACGCAGCGATTGACCCGAAACACGCATATAGGAGGGACAAACGTAAAAGGCAGGGCACCACCGCCATGGTGATACCCTGCCTTTGTTCGTTCTTGCTTACCGTTCTGAGTAGTGCCTCCGCAGGAACTTGTCGGGGCGAGGCCCCTCCATCTTGCTGCGCAAGACCGTTCTGTCGCTTGAAAGCCCCACTGGGGCTTTCATTGCTTCGTTACACTCCGCAACCGCGAACCTCCCGTAAACAAAAAACGTACCCGAACCCTTTCTCATAGAGAATCGGGTTCGGGTACGAACTGTATGGTGGACGGTACAGGACTCGAACCTGTGACCTCCTGCACGTCAAGCAGATGCTCTACCAGCTGAGCTAACCGTCCATATTCTGTTGTGCCGAAATCAGCTTGATTATATTACCATACCTGCGCAAAAAAAGCAAGTCTTTTTTCAAAAATTGTAAAAGTTTTTTGAAACTGCCGGGCTTGGGTGGCTTTTGCACGCGGATGCGCACATTTTGGCGGCCGGAGCGACAGGTTTCTGGTTGCTCCCAACCTATGGGTGTGGTATAATAAACTGATTATAATAGGAAAGGTATCGCAGAATGAGAGTTTTGGGCATCGACCCCGGCTACGCCATCGTGGGCTGGGGCGTGGTGGATTATGTGGGCAACCGGTTTGCGCCGGTGGACTTTGGTGCCGTATGCACTGACGCGGGCGTGCCCTTTGAGCGCCGCCTGGACGAGGTGTACACCGGTGTCAAGGAGGTCATCGAGCGGACGAAGCCGGAGGTGCTGGCCATCGAAAAGCTGTTCTATCAGCACAACCAGACCACCGTCATCGGCGTGGCCGAGGCCCGCGGGGTGATCCTGCTGGCGGCGGCGCAGGCGGGGCTGCCCATCTACGAGTACACCCCCATGCAGGTCAAGCAGGCAGTCACCGGGTACGGCAAGGCGGTCAAAAAGCAGGTGCAGGAGATGACCCGCATGCTGCTGAGCCTGCCGGCTGTGCCAAAGCCCGATGACACCGCCGACGCTTTGGCCATGGCCATTACGTTCTGCCATACCAACGGCAATCAGCTGAATCGTTTTACCCGCCGTGTGGCCGGGCCGATCTGAGGTGTGATCCATGATCTACTGTCTGACTGGAAAAATCGTAAAAAAAAGCATGAGTGCGGTGGTGCTCAGCTGCGGCGGCGTGGGCTACTATGCCCAGTGCCCGGCCAGTGTGGCGGGGGCGCTGCCCGGCGTGGGCAAGGAAGCCACCCTTTACACCGTGATGAGTGTGACCGAGAACGACGTGAGCCTGTACGGTTTTGCCACCGAGGAGCAGCAGGCCTGCTTTGAGATGCTCACCGCCGTGTCCGGCGTTGGCCCCAAGGTGGGGCTGGCCATCCTGAGCGTGATGGAGCCGCAGCGGGTGGCGCTGGCCATCTCGGCGGGGGACCACAAGGCGTTCAAGGCGGCCTCCGGCGTTGGCCCCAAGCTGGCCCAGCGCATCGTGCTGGAACTGAAGGACAAGGTGGCCAAGGGCTTTGTGGACGGCATCTCGCTGGAGGATGTGGCCGGTGCTGCGTCCGACGCACCGGCCTCCCAGAGTTCGGCACAGGCCATTGCGGCGCTGGTATCGTTGGGCTACAGCCAGAGCGAAGCGGCGCTGGCCATTTCCAAGATCGACGCGACCTTGCCCGTGGAAGAGATCATCAAGCTGGCCTTGCGCGGCATGGCAGGCAGGAGGTAAACAATGCAGGACGAAACCGCGCTGTACGGCGCAAAAATGATGCAGCCCGGCATGACCGCTGCGGACAGCGAGGAAAACAACCTCCGCCCGCAGCATCTGGAGGACTACATCGGGCAGGAAAAAGTCAAGCAGAACCTGAAGATCTATCTGGAAGCCGCCAAGCGGCGCGGGGAGCCGGTGGACCACATCCTGCTCTATGGCCCGCCGGGCCTGGGCAAGACCACCCTGGCCGGGATCATCGCCAACGAGATGGGGGTGCAGATCCGCATCACCAGCGGCCCGGCCATTGAAAAGCCCGGCGACCTGGCCGCCCTGCTGACCAACCTGCAGGAGGGCGATGTGCTGTTCATCGACGAGATCCACCGCCTGTCCCGGCAGGTGGAAGAGGTGCTGTACCCGGCGCTGGAGGACTACGCGCTGGATATCATGATCGGCAAGGGCCCCAGTGCCCAGAGCATCCGCATCAACCTGCCGCGGTTCACGCTGGTGGGTGCCACCACCCGTGCGGGCCAGATCACCGGTCCTTTGCGGGACCGCTTCGGCGTGCTGCTCAAGCTGGAGCTGTACGGCCCGGACGAGCTGGCCCGCATCATCATGCGGTCGGCGGGCATCCTGGACCAGCCCATCACGCCGGAGGGTGCCTACGAGCTGGCCAAGTGCAGCCGGGGCACGCCCCGTGTGGCCAACCGCTTCCTCAAGCGCATCCGTGACTTTGCCACGGTGCTGGGAGACGGCGTCATTGACCGGGATGTGGCCCTGATGGGTCTCAAGCGCATGGATGTGGATGCTTTGGGTCTGGATGAGCTGGACCGCAGCGTGCTGCGTGCCATCATCGAGATGTACAACGGCGGCCCGGTGGGTCTGGAGACGCTGGCGGCGGCTCTGGGCGAAGAAGCCGTGACGCTGGAGGACCTGTGTGAGCCGTATCTGATGCAGATGGGCTTTCTGACCCGGACGCCTCGGGGCCGGTGCGTGACCCGCCTGGCCTACGAGCATCTGGGCATGAAAGCCCCGGAGTCCGGGGCACCGGAGGACAACGGCCAGCAGAGCCTGTTCTGATCCAACCATACGCAGGTGCCCGGCTCCGGGCACCGTGCTGTGATAAGTTCCCCGGAGGGGGCGGGCAATGCTGAGGGACACTGCCTGAAAGGGATTGCTTTTATCGAAAGTGAGGTATTTTTATGGGTAAGTATTTTGGGACCGACGGTGTGCGCGGCGTGGCCGGTGCAGACCTGACCTGTGAACTGGCAATGAAGATCGGCCGCGGCGCGGCAGCGGTGCTCACCGGCAGCACCGGCCACCGCCCCCGCATCCTGATCGGCAAGGACACCCGCCAGTCCGGCGACATGCTGGAAGCTGCCCTGACCGCCGGTCTGTGCAGCGTGGGTGCGGACGTGGAGAGTCTGGGCGTGCTGCCCACCCCCGCCGTGGCCTATCTGGTGCGCAAGTACAACGCAGACGCCGGTGTGGTCATTTCGGCCTCCCACAACCCGATGGAGTTCAACGGCATCAAGATCTTTGCGGGCAGCGGCTACAAGCTGCCGGATGAGGTGGAAAACCAGATCGAGGCTTACATCGACAACGACTGTGCGGGCATCCAGCTGATGACCGGCGACGATGTGGGCCGCGTGTACCGCCGCGATGACGGCCTGCAGGACTATGTGGACCACCTGTACGAGTCCATCCACGGCGACCTGTCCGGCCTGAACATCTGCATCGACTGCGCCAACGGCGCTTCCGCCGTGGTGGCACAGAAGCTGTTCCCCCGGCTGGGCGCCAAGTGCACCTTCCTGGGCATCAGCCCGGACGGCGAGAACATCAACAAGGGTGTGGGCAGCACGCATCTGGACAATCTGGAAAAGGCCGTGGTGGCCGGCGGTTTTGACTGCGGCATCGCCTTTGACGGCGATGCCGACCGCTGCCTTGCCTGCGACGAGAAGGGCCGCGAGATGGACGGCGACAAGATCATTGCCCTGCTGGCCATGACCATGAAGGAGAAGGACCGTCTGGACGGCGACACGGCCGTTGTGACCGTGATGTCCAACCTGGGCTTCATCAAGTACATGGAGAGCCGGGGCATCCACACCGAAAAGACCGCTGTGGGCGACCGCTATGTGCTGGAGAACATGCGCGAGAACGGCTACGCCATCGGCGGCGAGCAGAGCGGCCATGTGATCCTGCTGCACCATGCAACCACCGGTGACGGCGAGCTGACCGCCGGCAAGCTGCTCAAGCTGCTGGCCGAGAGCGGCAAGAAGATGAGCGAGCTGAACGGCATCTATGAACAGTACCCCCAGGTGCTGGTGAATGTGACCGCCAATGCTGCCCAGAAGGCCGCCTACAAAGAGGACGAAGTGCTGGCCGGTTTCATTGAGAACGAGCAGCAGAAGCTGATGGGCATGGGCCGCGTGCTGGTGCGCGTGTCCGGCACCGAGCCCAAGCTCCGCGTGATGGTGGAGGGCCAGGATCTGGAGGCCATCCACCGCTGCGCCGACCGCATTGTGGAAAAGATCAACAAACGAATTCTGAAGCAGTAAAAGGAGAACGCTATGCGCCCTGCAGATACCTGGAAAGACTACGAACTGCTGGATGCCACCGACGGCAACCGTCTGGAGCGCTGGGGTGAGACGATCCTCATCCGGCCGGACCCGCAGGTGGTGTGGAAAACACCGAAGCAAAGCCCGCTGTGGGCCAAGGCGGATGCCGTATACCACCGCTCCAATCAGGGCGGCGGCGAGTGGGAGTACAAGCGCCGCCTGCCCGAAAAGTGGAAGATCCACTGCGGCGAAGGGGACGACCGGCTCACCCTCATTGTGAGCCCCACCGGCTTCAAGCACACCGGTGTGTTCCCGGAGCAGGCCGTCAACTGGGCCTGGTACCAGCAGAAGATCCGCGCCGCCGGACGCCCGGTGAAGGTGCTGAACCTGTTCGGCTACACCGGCGGTGCCACGCTGGCCTGTGCCGCTGCCGGGGCCACCGTCTGCCATGTGGACGCCTCCAAGGGCATCGTGGCCTGGGGCAAGGACAACGCTGTGGCCAGCGGCATGGCCGACCGGCCCATCCGCTGGCTGGTGGACGACTGTGCCAAGTTCGTGGCGCGGGAAAAGCGCCGCGGCAACACCTATGACGGCATCATCATGGACCCGCCCAGCTACGGCCGCGGCCCCGGCGGCGAGATCTGGAAGCTGGAGGACTGCATCTACGACCTGATCAGCCAGTGCGAAGAGGTGCTGAGCGACAAGCCCCTCTTCTTTGCGGTCAACAGCTACACCACCGGCCTGTCTCCGGCGGTCATGGAATATATGCTCAAGACCACGCTGGTGCCCCGCTTTGGCGGCAAGACCAGCTGCGATGAGATCGGCCTGCCGGTGTCCGCCACCGGCGGCGTGGTGCCCTGCGGTGCCACGGCCATCTGGGAAGAATAAGAGAAAACGACCTCGCCCTCTCAGTCAAACCCTTCGGGTCTGCCAGCTCTCCCAAAGGGAGAGCCTCTGGCGAGAAGGGCAGCTTTCCGATTTTGCCAAGGGCTCTCCCCTTGGGAGAGCTGGTGCGTCAGCACCTGAGAGGGCGAGGCCGCTGAAAATAAACAAGCAGTCAATTTCAACAGAATGGGGTACAGCCCCTTTCGGAGGGGCGCACCACCAGAAAGAGAAAACAAATGAGTGAAACGATTTTAACAGCAGAAAACTTAAAGTTCCGCTATGACAGCGAACAGCCCGTTTATGCGCTGGACGGCGTATCGACAAGCGTGAAGCGCGGCGAGTTCGTGGCCGTGCTGGGTGCCAACGGCTGCGGCAAATCCACGCTGGCTAAGCACTTCAACGCCATCTTGCTGCCGGAAAGCGGCAAGGTCTATGTGGAAGGCATGGACACCAGCGATGACAGCAAGCTCTACGACATCCGCCAGACGGTGGGCATGGTGTTCCAGAACCCGGACAACCAGATCGTGGCCACCGTGGTGGAAGAGGATGTGGCCTTTGCGCTGGAGAATCTGGGCGTGCCGCCGGACGAGATGCGCCGCCGAGTGGATGAGTCCATGAAGATGGCCGGCATCTACGAGTACCGGGAGCGGGCACCCCACAACCTGTCCGGCGGCCAGAAGCAGCGCGTGGCCATTGCAGGCGTGGTGGCCATGCGGCCGGACTGCCTGATTTTGGATGAAGCCACCGCCATGCTGGACCCCCGGGGCCGGGAACAGGTGATGCAGACCATCCACCACCTGAACAAGAACATGGGCATCACCGTGGTGTCCATCACCCACTACATGGAAGAGGCCGCGCAGGCCGACCGTGTGCTGGTGATGAGCAAGGGCCATGTGGTGATGGAGGGCACCCCGAAAGAGGTGTTCAGCCAGACCGAGAAGGTGCGCGCGCTGCATCTGGATGTGCCGCAGGCCGCAGAGCTGCGGGACGAGCTGGTGAAGGCCGGCATCCCGATGCCGGAGGGCATCATCGACACCGGCGCCTGCGCACAGGCGCTGTATGAGCTGCTGCAGTAAAGGGGGACAGACGAAATGGCAGATATCATCAAAGTAGAACATCTGAGCTACGTCTACAACCCCGGCATGCCCAATGCGGTCACCGCGCTGGATGACGTGAGCTTTACGGTGGAAGAGGGCGACTTTGTGGGCATCATCGGGGCTACCGGCTCCGGCAAGAGCACTCTCATCACCCATATGAACGGCCTGAACAAGCCCACCAGCGGTAAGATCTACATCGACGGCCGCGACCTGTGGGCCGACCCGGAAAAGATCCGGGACTTCCGCTTCCTCACCGGTCTGGTATTCCAGTACCCGGAATACCAGCTGTTTGAGGAGACTTGCTATAAGGACATCGCCTTTGGCCCGAAGAACATGGGCCTGGACGAGGCGGAGATCGACCGCCGCGTGCACGAGGCCGCAGACTTTGTGGGTCTGGACCCGGCGTTGCTGGAGCGCAGCCCCTTTGAGCTGTCCGGCGGCCAGAAGCGCCGGGTGGCGGTGGCAGGCGTCATGGCCATGCGGCCCCGCATCCTGGTGCTGGACGAGCCCGCCGCCGGTCTGGACCCGGAGGGCCGGGACGACATCCTCTCGGAAGTGAAGGAGTACCACAAAAAGACCGGCACCACCGTGCTGCTGGTGTCCCACAGCATGGAAGACATTGCCAAGTACGCCAACCGGGTGCTGGTGATGAGCAACAAGAAGATCGCCATGTACGACACGGTGGAAAAGGTCTTTGCCCGGGCTCCGGAGCTGCTGGGGCTGGGCCTGAGCGTGCCGCAGGTGACCAAGATCTTCCTCAAGCTGCGGGAAATGGGCGTGGATGTGCCTGCCGACGTGTACACCATCCCCTATGCGGTCAAGATGATCCTGGAGGCCAAGCGCCGCCGGGATGCCGGCGAGAGCCTTGTGCTGCCCCGCGCAGACAAGCAGGAAGGGGGCGCTGACAAATGCTGAGAGATATCACCATCGGCCAGCACTTCCCGGGCACGAGCCTTGTGCACCGGTTCGACCCGCGCATGAAGCTGGTGCTGACCATCGTTTACATCGTGCTGCTGTTTGCGGCATCCAACCCGCTGGGGCTGACCCTTTCCATCCTGTTCCTTGCGCTGATGTACAAGGTGGCGCAGATCCCCTTCAAGATGATCCTCAAGAGCCTGAAGCCCATTCTGCCCATCGTGGTGTTCACGGCGGTGCTCAACCTGTTCTTTGTGTCGGGCGAGGGCGACCCGCTGGTAAAGCTGGGCTTTCTGACCATTTACGCCGAGGGCGTGCGCTACGCGGTGCTCATGGCCGTGCGTGTCATGGCACTGATCGCGGGCACCAGCCTGCTCACCTACACCACCAGCCCCATCGTGCTGACAGATGCCATTGAGCAGCTGCTCAAGCCTTTGGGCAGGCTGCACTTCCCGGTGCACGAGCTGGCCATGATGATGAGCATCGCCCTGCGGTTCATCCCCACCCTGATCGAGGAGACCGACAAGATCATGAACGCCCAGAAGGCCCGGGGTGCCCAGCTGGACACCGGCAAGATGCTGGACCGGGTCAAGGCGCTGGTGCCGGTGCTCATCCCGCTGTTCATCTCGGCCTTCCGCCGTGCCGACGAGCTGGCCATGGCCATGGAGTGCCGCTGCTACCGCGGCGGCGACGGCCGCACCCGGCTCAAGGTGCTGCGCTGCACGAAGCAGGACTACATCGACCTGGCGTTCTGCATCGTCTGCTTTGCGGTGATCCTGTCGTCCCGGTGGGTGTTCCCGAATTTTTAAAGGAGCATGACGCTCCGCTGGGCCAGAGGACAAGAGGGGCGTTTCGACGCGCCCCTCTCATCCTCTGGACTCCACTTACCCCTGACGAGAAAGGGGCTACCCGCCCCTTTCAGACCCCAAAGCTGAAGTCAGAACGCAAAAAGCTGGCGCTGCGCCAGTCGGCGCTGTCGCCGGACGCTTTTTGCGTTCTTCCGATTTAAAACCTTGAAACGGGAAAGCAGCGTTTATCCATGAACTTTTTACTGACCCTTGCCTACGATGGCACGAATTACTGCGGGTTTCAGGTGCAGCCCAACGGGCGCAGCGTAGCGGCCGTGTTTCAGGATGCGCTGGAAGCCGTGCTGGGTGCCCGGCCGGACATCAAGGGCTGCAGCCGCACGGATGCCGGGGTGCACGCGCTGGGCTTTCGGCTCAACTTCCACGCCGACACCCGCATCCCGCCGGAAAAGCTGCCGCTGGCGCTGAACCAGCACCTGCCGCCGGACATCCGGGTGCTGGCGGCGCGGGTGGTGCCGGAGGACTTCCACGCCCGGTACGCCGCCCACACCAAGACCTATCTGTACCGCATCCACAACCACCCCATCGACTCGCCCTTTGACGCGGCCTACTACACCCGGATGCCGAAGCATCTGGACGAAGTGCGGATGCAGGCGGCGGCGCAGCAGTTCGTGGGCACCCACGATTTTCTGGCCCTGTGCGCGGCGGGGTCTTCCGCCGCAGCCCATGGCGACACGGTGCGCACCATCACCGACTGCCATGTCACCCGGCGGGGCGACGAGATCGACATTGAGGTGACGGCGGACGGCTACCTGTACAACATGGTGCGCATTCTGGCGGGCACCTTGTGCGAAGTGGGCGCGGGCCGGATGCAGCCGGAAGAGATCCCGGGCATCCTGGCCGGCTGCGACCGCAGCCAGGCGGGGCCGACCCTGCCGGCAAAGGGGCTGTTCCTGAAATGTGTGGAATACCCGGATATGAAGGAGAACCATTCATGAGAAAGATTCATCGCGGCAGTTCCCCGGCAGAGGGCGAGCCGCTCTCGGCCGGACGGGTCGAGTATCTGGAAGCAGCGCGTCAGCGGGCACGCAGCCGTCGGCTGCGCCGCGGGGCCATCATCGTGGCGGTGCTCACGGTGCTGGTCCTGTTTGCCACCGGCGCGGTGGGCACCTCCATTGCCCGTGCCAAGGATCTGGTGGACAGTGTGCACATCACCCTGACCCCGAACACAGGATGGCCGCAGCAGACCGGCATCACCGAGCCCACGGCGGTGGCAAAGCTGTCCGGCGGCTTTGCGGAGATGGACACGGACACCTGTGTGGTATACAGCTTTGGCGGTGCAAAGCTCAACAGCGTCCAGAGCGGCTATGCCCGCCCAGCGCTGGCAGCCGGAAAAAGCCGCTTTGTGCTGTACAACCGCTCCGGCAATGAGCTGCGGGTGGAGAGCCGTACCCAGAACCTGTACACCAAAACGCTGGACAGCAGCATCTACCTGTGCGCCGTGGCGGATGCCGGGCAGGTGGCCGTAGCCACCGACGACACCGACAGCGTGGCAAAGCTGACCGTGTACTCGTCCGCCATGGAACAGGTACTGAGCTGGAACCTGACCAGCGCCGAGGGCACCCCGCTGCGCATGGCCTTTTCACCGGACAGCCGCCGCATTGCGGTGGCGGCGGTGACTGCGAACGGCGGTCAGCTGACCACGAACCTCTATGTGTTGGCCCTTGCGCAGGGCGACCCGGTACAGCTGGGCACCGCCACCAGCGTGCCCCAGTGGCTGGGCTGGCTGAGCGGGGACAGCGTGCTGGCCCTTTATGAGGACCGGGCGGTGCTGTACGGTGCCAACGGCGGCGAGAAGGCCAGCTATGACTTCGGCGGCAGTACCCTTGTGGATGTGGACACCGAAAACGGCGGCGTGGCCCTGCTGCTGAGCGGCGGCCAGACCTGCACCGCCGTGCTGCTGGACAACAGCCTGGGCGTGCAGTACAGCGGCAATGTGCCGGCGGCCAGCCACATCCTCCGCGCAGCCGATGGCTTCTATTTGCTCACCGACAGCACGGTGGAATGCTTCAACAAGGCGGGGGAGTTCCAGTGGACCCAGCCGATGGATGCAAAGCCCCAGGCGGGTGTGCTCAATGGTCGGCAGCTGCTGGTGTTCAGCGGAAATACGGTGCAGCAGGTCACGGCACCGGAGCCGGACAGCTCCAGTGCGTCCTGAGACGCCTCTTTATCGCAGCGGCATGAGCCGAGTGCTAAAAAATAACAGGGAAAACAAGGTATGTTCAAGAATCCGTCATTTCTTTTTGATATCCTATGTACGGCGGCGTGGATCGTCCTGACCGTGCGGTATGCGCGCAAGGGCTTTCTGGCCTCCATGGTCCAGCTACTGGGCAACGGCCTGAGCCTGTTGGGGGCCCATCAGCTTTCGTCCGCCTGTGCAGGCTGGGTATTCGAGCACCTGCTGGCCGGTGGTTTCCGCACCCAGATCGCGGCCAGCCTGGCCGCAGGCGGTGTGGTGGACCTGACCGGCATTGCCGACAAGTACGCGGGGTTTCTGCCCCAGAGCTTCCGGGCGTCCATCGTGGCAGCCTGTGAGCGGTCCATCGGAGCGGTGCTGTCCGACAATGCCGTGGTGCTGGCCGATGCCATCGTGGAAAAGGTGCTGCAGCCGCTGCTGACCCCGGTGATCATGCTGGTGCTGTTCTTTGTGTTCTACGCGCTGCTGCGGCTGCTGGTGAGCATGCTGGTCACGGTGCTGGGCCTTGTGAACAAGCTGCCGGTAGTCGGCACGGTGAACCGGGGCCTTGGCTGGCTGGTGGGCGGCGGCACCGCGCTGATGGACATCTATCTGGTGCTGTGTGTCGTGTGGGGCCTTGTGGTGATCACCGGCGGCAGCCTGAGTGTGCTGAATGACACCGTGATGAGCGGCAGTCTTTACTATAAAGTGTTTAATCTGTTCAACCCGTTCCTGTAACAGAGAGCGGGGAGAGAACAGCAAGGAGGAACTATGGTCTGTATTCGATGCCAGAAACGTCCGGCCATCATTTTCATCCAGCGGATGGTGGATGGCCAGATGAAGCAGGAGGGCTACTGCCTGCATTGTGCGCGGGAGCTGCACATCAAACCGGTGGACGATCTGATGAAGCAGTTCGGCATGTCGGATCAGGATCTGGACAACATGGAAAACCGGATGGAGAGCATGATGGAAGAGCTGGGCGATTCCAACCCGCTCTCCATGATGATGAACATGACCCAGGGCGGCGAGGATGCCCCCGACGAGGACGAAGATCTGATCCCCGGCAGCAATGCCACCTTCCCGCTGGGCTTTACCAGCAGTGAAAAACAGGACGGCGACAAAAAGGGCTCCGACCGCAAGAACGGCAAAAAGCCCCCCAAGCGCAAATTCCTGGATACCTATTGTGAGAACCTGACCCGCAAGGCGCGGGAAGGCAAACTGGATGATATCATCGGCCGTGACCGCGAGATCTACCGCACCATCCAGATCCTGAGCCGCCGCCAGAAGAACAACCCCTGCCTCATCGGCGAAGCCGGTGTGGGCAAGACGGCCATTGCCGAGGGCATTGCCGAGCGCATTGCCAAGGGCAATGTGCCCATCGGCCTGCAGGACAAGGAGATCTATCTGCTGGACCTCACCAGTCTGGTGGCGGGCACCCAGTTCCGCGGCCAGTTTGAGCAGCGGGTCAAGGGCCTGCTGGGCGAGGTGAAGGCAGCCGGGAACGTGATCTTGTTCATCGACGAGATCCACACCATCACCTCTGCCGGTGAGAGTGAGGGTGCCATGAACGCGGGCAACATCCTCAAGCCCGCCCTGTCCCGCGGCGAGATCCAGGTGATCGGTGCCACCACCTTTACCGAGTACCGCAAGTACATTGAGAAGGATCAGGCACTGGAGCGCCGCTTCCAGCCCGTGCGGGTGGAGGAGCCCAGCGTGGCCGACACGCTGGCCGTGATGAACGGCATCAAGCACTACTACGAGCAGCATCACCATGTGCAGGTGCCCGCCGACGTGCTGAACGCTACCGTCACCCTGAGCGAACGCTACATCACGGACCGCTATCTGCCCGACAAGGCCATCGACCTGCTGGACGAAGCCTGCGCCTGCTGCAATCTGGCCCACCCGGTCATCTCCGAGTATCTGGGCATGCAGAAGGAGCTGGACGCCCTGAAGCAGGAAGAAGCGGATATGGAGACGGCGGACGTCAACGAGCCCATCGACTATGAGCGGGTGGCGGAGCGCAAGACCCGCATCGCCAAGCTGGAAGCCGAGCTGCCCGCCAAGCAGGCAGCCGCCAGTGAGATCCAGGTGACCATGGATGATGTGGCCAAGGTCATCGAGCTGTGGACCGGTATCCCGGCGGTGAAGATCCGCGAGAGTGAGTTCGCCAAGCTGGCCGGGTTGGAAAATGAGCTGAAAAAGAAGATCGTCGGGCAGGACGAGGCCGTGCATCTGGTGGCGCAGGCCATCAAGCGCAGCCGCGCCGACCTGTCCGGCCGCCGCCGTCCGGCCAGCTTCATCTTTGTGGGCCCCACCGGCGTGGGCAAGACCGAACTGGTCAAGCAGCTGGCAAACCAGCTGTTCGACGGCCCGGATCCGCTGATCCGTCTGGACATGAGCGAGTATATGGAAAAATACGCGGTGTCCCGTATGATCGGTTCGCCTCCGGGCTATGTGGGCTATGAGGAGGCTGGTCAGCTCACCGAGAAGGTGCGCCGCCGCCCCTACAGCGTGGTGTTGTTTGACGAGATCGAAAAGGCCCACCCGGACGTGATGAACATCCTGCTGCAGATCCTGGACGAAGGCAAGATCAACGACGCCCAGGGCCGCACGGTGGACTTTTCCAACACGGTCATCTGCATGACCTCCAACGCGGGCAGCAGCGACCAGAGCACCAGCAGCCTGGGCTTCAACAAGAGCGAAGAGCAGCGCAGTGCCGAAAAGACCCGCAAGGCGCTGGCACAGTTCCTGCGGCCAGAGTTCCTGGGCCGTGTGGACGAGGTGATCACCTTCAAGCCCCTGAGCGAGGAGACTCTGCAGGGCATTGCAGCCCTGATGCTGGACGAGTACAAGCCCGGCATGGACGCCAAGGGCATCGCCTACCGCTATACTCCGGCGGCCCTCAAGGCGCTGGTGAAGAAGAGCGAGGGCGGCAAGTTTGGTGCCCGCGACCTGCGCCGTGTCATCCGCAAGGCCGTGGAGGACCCCGCCGCCGAAAAGCTCATCGACGGCACCCTGGCCTCCGGCAGCACCCTTGTGGTGGATGCCGACGAGAACGGCGAGATCGTACTGAACTAAAAAACACCCTGCCGCGGCCCGGATGGGCTGCACGACAGGGTGCACGAAAGGCTTCCCTTGGGGGAGCCTTTTTTCTTTTGTCGGAAGGGGAGCGGGGAAGCTCATTCCCGGTTTTCCACCGCATCTTCGATGATGCGCAGGAAGGTGGTGCCGTAGCGGGCGGCTTTCTTTTCGCCCACGCCGCTGATGTTCAGCAGCTCGTCCAGACTGAGGGGCTTTTTCTCCACCATCTCCCGCAAAGTGGCGTCGCTGAACACCATAAAGGCAGGCACATTCTGCTTGCCGGCCAGCCGTTTGCGCTGGGCGTACAGGGCATTCAGCAGTTTTTCGTCGGCCTCGCTGAGCGGGGCGGCCCCGGCGGTGGACTTGGTGCGGCGGGGCTTTTCCAGCCGGTGGGCATTGTCGGCCGCACGCCGCCGGGAGGTTTCCAGCTGCAGCTGTGCTTCCTGCTCTGCCGCCAGACAGCAGGAGCAGTTGCCGCATTTTTTCGGTGCGGCCTCGCCGAAGTATTCCAGCAAAAAGCCCCGCAGGCACTTCGGGGTAGTGGAATAGAAGGTCATATACTTGAGCCGCTCTTCGGCCTTGCGGGCGGCTTCGGCCTTGACGTCGGCAGGCAGGCCGTTGTCGGCTTCCAGCTCCTTGTCGATGAAGAAACGGATGGTACGCACATCGGTGCCGGAGTACAGCAGGGTGCAGCGGGAGGGCTGACCGTCCCGCCCGGCACGGCCGGCCTCCTGATAATAGCTCTCCAGATCCTTGGGCATATTATAATGGATGACGAACCGCACGTTGGGCTTGTCGATGCCCATGCCAAAGGCGTTGGTGGCCACCATCACCTGCACCCGGTCGTAGAGGAAATCATCCTGATTCCTGCGGCGGGTGTCGGCGTCCAGCTTGGCGTGGTAGGCCGCCGCCCGGATGCCCCGGCTCTGCAGCAGGCGGGCAGTCTCATCCACCTGTTTTGTGGTGCTGCAATAGACGATACCGGCGTTATTGCCCTCCTGCAGCACCAGTTCCAGCAGGCGGCGGGGCTTTTCGCTGGGCAGGGCCCGCTGGGTGGCAAAGTAAAGGTTGGGCCGGTCGAAGCTGGCAGTCACCTCATAGGGATCGCGCAGGGCAAGATGGGTACGGATGTCATCCCGCACATGAGCGGTGGCGGTGGCCGTGAATGCGCCCACCACCGGCCGGGTGGGCAGGCTGTCCACGAAGGCCTGGATGCGCAGGTAGCTGGGGCGGAAGTCCTGCCCCCACTGGCTGATGCAGTGGGCCTCGTCCACCGTGACCATGCTGATCTGCTGCTCCTGCACAAAGCGCTGGAAGCCTGGCATTTCCAGCCGCTCCGGGGCCACATAGATGATCTTATACCAGCCCTCGCGGGCGCGGTGCAGCATCAGGGCTTTCTGGTTGTCGGTGAGGCTGTTGTTCAGAAAAGCCGCTGCCACACCGGCCTGCACAAGAGCTCCCACCTGATCCTTCATCAGGCTCACCAGCGGCGACACCACCAGCGTGATGCCCGGCAGCAGCAGGGCGGGCACCTGATAGCAGATGGACTTACCGGCACCGGTGGGCATCACGGCCAGCACGTCCTGCCCGGCCAGCAGGCGCTGCACGATCTGCTCCTGCCCGGGGCGGAAGCTGTCGTAGCCAAAAAATTTTTTCAGGATGCTGTGCGGGGTTTCCATGGTTTCCTCCGTTATAATCAGTGAACGCGCAGTGCGCGGAGTGCTCAAAACGCTACCAGTATACCACAAAACCGTGTCTGCGCGCACAGAAAAACACCACATTGCACCGAACGGTGCGAAAAATCCGGGATATCTGGGGGCGGGCATAGCTTTTCAGGATTGAAAATGCTATAATAAGAACACATATCTCCATCCGGCGGCCCCCGGTGCGCCGAAACTGCAAATCGAATTTAAAGGAGCAATTTAGAATATGGACCAGAAACTCATTACCTTTGCCGTGCCCTGCTACAACTCGGCGGCTTATATGCGCCACTGCATCGAGACGCTGCTGTCTGCCGGAGAGCGGGCCGAGATCATTCTGGTGGATGACGGCTCGGTCAAGGACGAGACCCCTGCCATCTGCGACGAGTACGCTGCCAAGTACCCCACCATCGTCAAGGCCATCCATCAGGAGAACGGCGGCCACGGCGAGGGCGTCAACCAGGGCATCCGCAACGCCACGGGCCTGTACTACAAGGTGGTGGACAGTGACGACTGGCTGGACACCGAGGCCCTGAAAAAGGTGCTGGATAAGCTGGCGGTTCTGGTGGAGCACCACACCGCCCCGGACCTGATGATCTGCAACTATGTGTATGAGCATGTGGAGGACGGCACCAGCCATACCGTGCACTACACCAATGTGTTCCCGCAGAACCGGCTGTTCAGCTGGATGCATGTGGGCCACTTCCGCCCGGACCAGAACCTGCTGATGCACTCGGTGATGTACCGCACCCAGGTGCTGCGTCAGTGCGGCATGGTGCTGCCCAAGCACACCTTCTATGTGGACAACATCTTTGTGTACCAGCCCCTGCCCTATGTCAAGAGCATGTATTATATGGACCTGGACCTGTACCGTTACTTCATCGGCCGTGCAGACCAGAGCGTGAACGAGAGCGTGATGGTCAAACGGGTGGACCAGCAGCTGCGGGTCACCAAGCACATGATCGACTGTCAGGATCTGGATGCCCTGCAGCATGAAAAGCGTCTGCGGGCCTATATGCTCCACTACCTGTCCATGATGATGACCGTCAGCGACATCTTCCTGCTGCTGGACGGCACCCCGGAGGCCTACACCAAAAAGAAGGAACTGTGGCAGTACCTGAAGGACCATGTGAGCCCCAAGGTGTACCGCTCGGTGGTGCTGAGCCTGGGCGGTGTGACCAATGTGAGCGTCCCCGGCGGCGACAAAGTGGTGCTGGGGTGCTATCGTCTGGCCCGGAAGCTGTTCAAATTCAACTAAGGATAGGCACTGCGGTGTCTCTTGCTCCCCCGATGTCGGGGGAGCTTTTTTGCTGTTCGCCTTGATTTTTCATAAAAGTGCGGTGAATGGTTGCTTTTTCTTTTGGCGGAGAGTATACTGATATAGTATGCGTTTTTTGTCGTGCAGGTTTCCCCTGGGCGCATTCCCTTTCCTGCACGGCCCTGGAATGAGAAGTTCATAAAATAAGGAGGAAATGGGGCAGGCTGCGGAACCGCTCTGCCCCAGGAGAACACACATGGAACAAATGCTTATCTGCCTGTCGATCGCTCTGATCGCAGGCCTGCTCATGTCCCGTTTGGCCAAGGCGGTAAATCTTCCGGCGGTCACGTCCTATCTGGTGGCCGGGCTGCTGCTGGGCCCCTTTGTGCTGGGGCGGCTGGGCCTCAGCGGCCTGGGCATCGGCTTTGGCTCCCTGGAGCAGGTGGAGGGCTACGGCGTAGTCACCCAGGTGGCACTGGGCTTTATCGCCTTTGTCATCGGCAACGAGTTCCGGCTCAGCTCCCTGCGGAGCATGGGCCAGCAGGCCATTACCGTGGGCATCGCCCAGGCGGTGATCACCACCGCCCTGGTGGACGTGGCCCTGGTGGGAGTGCATCTGCTGTTCCCCCAGGTGCTGTCCCTGGCGTCCGCTATTACCCTGGGCTCCATTGCCGCAGCCACGGCCCCGGCTGCCACCCTGATGGTGGTCAAGCAGTATAAGGCCAAGGGCCCCCTGACCCACCTGCTGCTGATGGTGGTAGCCATTGACGACGCTGTGGGCCTGGTGCTGTTCTCGGCCTCCTACGGGGTGGCCAATGCCCTGGAGCAGGGCCACATGGACCTGCTCAGCGTGGTGGTGGAGCCTCTCATGGAGATCCTGCTGTCCCTGCTGCTGGGTGCCGTTGCCGGTTACCTGCTGAACCTGCTGGAGGTCTACTTCCACTCCCGGTCCAAGCGCATGAGCCTGTCGGTGGCCTTTGTGCTGCTGACGGTGGGTGTTTCCCTGCTGGAGGTTGAGGTAGGCGGCGTGCGCTGCGGCTTCTCCCTGCTGCTGGTGTGCATGATGACCGGCACCGTGTTCTGCAACGTCTGCCCCACCTCGGAGGAGCTGATGGACCGTCTGGACCGGTGGGTGTCCCCCATCAACATCCTGTTCTTTGTGCTGTCCGGCGCAGAGCTGGACCTGACCATCCTGTCCAACCCTCTGGTGCTGCTGGTGGGCGTGGTGTACATCGCCAGCCGCTCCCTGGGCAAGATCAGCGGTGCCTATACCAGCTGCCGTGCCACCAAGTGCAGCCCCAGCATCCAGAAGTATCTGGGCATCACCCTGCTGCCCCAGGCTGGCGTAGCCCTGGGCATGGCCGCAGAGGCTGCCCAGCTTTCCGACGGACACATGGTCCGGAACGTGGTGCTGTTCTCGGTGCTGGTGTATGAGCTGGTAGGCCCCACCCTGACCCGGATGGCTCTGACGGCTGCCGGCGAGATCCGCCCGGAGGGCCGCACCAGTGCCCGTGTGGAGAACAAGCCCGAAAAGCCCGTCTCCCTGAGCTGAGCGTGAACCTGTAACAGAAAAGAAAGCGCCCCGTTTTCCATAGCCTGTGACGGCTTGGTGGAAAACGGGGCGTTTTTGCGTTGTAGATCAGTTGCCCTCCATGGTGTGGGTGGCAAACACGGCTTCGTCCTCCCACCACACGGGCTGCCCGGCGGCCAGCGTCCGGGGCATATCCAGCAGGCGCTGGTTGCTGCTGCCGCGGAAGCGCAGGGAGATGTCGTGCTTTGCCTGCACGAATTCACCGTCCACCAGCACATCCAGCAGCTGCAGCAGCTCATCGGTCACCTCGCACCGGGCGGCGCAGGGCTCTTTGCCGGTGAGCTGCTCCCAGGTGTAGCCGGAGTAGCACCAGACCGTTTTGTTGGGGTACAGGGCCTTGAAGTTGCGCACAAAGGGCAGCAGCTCCCGCTGGTTTTCCGGCTCAAAGGGTTCGCCGCCCAGCAGGGACAGCCCGGCAATGTAGTCCGGCTGGCAGGAGGCGAACACCTGATTGCGGGTGGCCTTGTCGAAGGGCTGGCCGTAGGCAAAATCCCAGGCCACGGCGTTGAAGCAGCCGGGGCAGCGGTGGCGGCAGCCGGAAACAAATACGCTGGTGCGCACGCCGGGCCCGTTGGCAATGTCGTAATACTTGATGGTTGCGTAGTTCATAGTGATACTCCAATAAAAAGCTCCCCCTCTCGGGGGAGCTGGCAATGCGAAGCATTGACTGAGAGGGTTACAGATGCAGCACGCGGTCCTTGATCTCCTGGGTGCGGCCCTGATTCCAGAACTGGGTGCCGATATAACCGCAGGTGCGGCGGGCAACGTTCAGCTTGTTCTGGTCCCGGTTGCCGCACTTGGGGCACTCCCACACCAGCTTGCCGTCATCCTCCACGATCTTGATCTCGCCGTCGTAGCCGCAGCACTGGCAGTAATCAGACTTGGTGTTCAACTCGGCGTACATGATGTTGTCGTAGATGAACTGCAGCACGCTCATCACGGCTTCCAGATTGTCCTGCATGTTGGGCACTTCCACATAGCTGATGGCACCGCCCGGAGACAGCTTCTGGAACTCGCTCTCGAATTTCAGCTTGGTGAAGGCGTCGATGTGCTCGGAGACATGGACGTGGTAGCTGTTGGTGATATAGTTCTTGTCGGTGATGCCGGGCACAATGCCAAAACGCTTCTGCAGGCACTTGGCGAACTTGTAGGTGGTGGACTCCAGCGGGGTGCCATAGAGGGAATAGTCCATGTTCTCGGCCTTCTTCCACTGGTTGCACTTGTCGTTCATGTGCTGCATCACGCTCAGGGCAAAGGGCTTGGCACCGGCGTCGGTGTGGCTCTTGCCGGTCATATACTTCACGCACTCATACAGGCCGGCATAACCCAGGCTGATGGTGGAATAGCCGCCGAACAGCAGCTTGTCGATCTTTTCACCCTTCTTCAGGCGGGCCAGTGCGCCGTACTGCCACAGGATGGGTGCGGCGTCACTGGGGGTGCCCAGCAGCCGCTTGTGACGGGCCTGCAGGGCGCGATGGCACAGATCCAGACGCTCGTCAAAGATCTTCCAGAACTTTTCAAAGTTGCCCTCAGAACTCAGGGCAACGTCCACCAGATTGATGGTGACCACACCCTGATTGAAACGGCCGTAGTATTTGGGCTTGCCGGTCTCGGGGTCCACATAGGGGGTCAGGAAGCTGCGGCAGCCCATGCAGGTGTAGCAGTGGCCCTCGCCGTTCTTGTCCACCTTGAGTTCCAGCATCTTCTTTTCGGAGATGTAGTCCGGAACCATGCGCTTGGCGGTGCACTTGGCGGCCAGCTCGGTCAGATAATAATAAGGAGTACCGGGGCGGATGTTGTCCTCCTCCAGCACATAGATCAGCTTGGGGAAGGCGGGGGTGATCCACACACCGGCCTCGTTCTTCACGCCCTGGTAGCGCTGGCGGATGGTTTCCTCAATGATGATGGCCAGGTCGGCTTTCTCCTGCGCGTTGCGGGCCTCACCCAGATACATGAACACGGTGATGAAGGGGGCCTGACCGTTGGTGGTCATCAGGGTGACCACCTGATACTGGATGGTCTGCACGCCGCGGTTGATCTCGTTGCGCAGGCGGCGCTCCACGATCTCCTTCTTGCGCTCGGCGGAGACGTCCAGACCTTCCATCTCTACTTCGACCTCGGCGGCGATCTTCTTGCGGGAGACGTCCACAAAGGGAGCCAGATGAGTCAGGCTGATGCTCTGACCGCCGTACTGGTTGGAGGCCACCTGTGCAATGATCTGGGTGGCAATGTTGCAGGCGGTGGAAAAGCTGTGGGGCTTTTCAATATAGGTGCCGGAGATGACCGTGCCGTTCTGCAGCATATCCTCCAGGTTCACCAGGTCGCAGTTGTGCATGTGCTGGGCAAAGTAATCGGAATCGTGGAAGTGGATCAGGCCTTCCTGATGTGCCTTCACGATCTCAGGGTCCAGCAGCAGACGGGCGGTCAGGTCCTTGGAGATCTCACCGGCCATATAGTCGCGCTGCACGCTGTTCACGGTGGGGTTCTTGTTGGCGTTCTCCTGCTTGACCTCTTCGTTCTGGCACTCGATCAGGCTCAGGATGCGCTCGTCGGTGGTGTTGGTCTGCCGCTTCAGGCTCTGCACATAGCGATAGGTGATATAGTGCCGGGCCACATCGTGGGCCTGGATGTCCATGAGCTGGTTCTCTACCAGATCCTGGACTTCCTCCACACTCACAGCACGGTTCAGCGCCTGACACTGGTCGGTCACAGCCGCGGCGATCTGCGTGATCTGTTCCCGGGTCAGACGGCTCTGACCGCCGACGGAATCGCTGGCCTTGGTAACGGCCGTGATGATCTTGGTAATATCAAAGGGGACCTCTGCACCGTTGCGTTTGATGATCTTCATAAGCTCTCCTCCAACTGACAGTGTGAACGGGCATCTCTCACAATAAGAGATACCCGTCTGCGCACACGATATCCAACAAACTGAATGTAGCTCTATTTTATCACTATCTAGTGGCAAGTCAAGAAAAATACCACTACATTTTGCGTTTTGGAGTTTTAGCCAAAATTCACAGGCAAAATTCAGGATAAAATCAGACGGCAAACTGCTTGACAAGAGCGTGGGCATTCCGGCGCGTAATATCCGACGGGAATATACCTTACAGGGAACGAAAAACACAGAATATATAATTACATTAGATAGAAAAATCGGGTACCGGCCCGCAGCGGCTGCCTGTCATCACGGCCCAACGGGTGAAAGGACCGTTCTGGGCAGGCTGCAAAGATAAAAGAAGCTGCCTCTGAAGATGCCCAGTGCGAAGCGGAGGGCATTCAAATCGTGTCGATTTCCGCACGCCTGAATGGATTGCAAAAAAGACAGAAAAAACTTGCCGAAAAGTGTTGACAGAAGGCGGGAGGTGTGGTATTATACTTGAGCGCCAAGCGCTGAGACAAAAGAATGACTTCTGAAGCCTCAGCACGAAGCCTTTGAAAAGAACCAATAGACGTTCAAAAACACCAGCTGAC
>OOBR01000124.1_pt1 | contig 93129 bp, 87 predicted proteins | sample 1671281 | NCBI WGS metagenome assembly OOBR01 (sample SAMN06348140, study PRJEB24527) | human gut metagenome | biome: human gut; feature: ankylosing spondylitis patient; material: feces | host: Homo sapiens | place: China | collected 2015-10
TAGCATTATCCAGCTCTGTCTTTAAATCAGAATGACTCTGGCCAATCGCAAAATATATTTTGGAACTTCCGATATTCGTTAAGGCTGCCATTCCGTACCCACCCAGACGGGAATCCTCTAACGATACAAAACCGTCGATTTCTCCGTCTGCAATTTTCTTCAAAGCATCTTCATTATTTGAAACATTGACATGCTGTGTATGCAGATTATATTTCTTTTCCCACTCGTTCAATACCATTTCCGGCAGGTAATTCATAAGCACCCCAATCTTTTTTCCATTGAAAGATGCAGTGTCAGAGGATGAGATGTCTGTATGATCAGGTTTTGCGTAGACACAATATCTTTCGTCTCCCATTGGAATACCGGAAAAAAGCATATTCTCTGCCCGTTCCTCTGTATAAGAGATTCCTTCTATCATATCCAGCTCATCATTTTTTAATTTATCAAAACAATTTTCCCATGTACAATCTACATATTCATATTTCCACCCGGTATAACCTGCGATTTTCTGCAGATATTCATAGCCGTATCCGCTTCTTTTTCCATTTTCATTTATCTTATCATATGTATCATCCGGTACACCAATCCTGACAACTCTCGCTTTCTGATTTTCCGCTGCAAAAGCATAAACCGGACAGATTGAAAAAAGGATGCAGCTGCACAATATAAAAGCGATACCCCTTTGCAATACTGATTCATTCATTTTCATTTTCACTTTTATTCCTTTACGTGGCATTGATTCGTGCGGATTTTATGAAGTTCCAAACATCTGGTCAAAAACAGCAAGTATCGTATTTATATCAATTGGTTTTGCAACATGACCATTCATACCTGCTTTAAATGCCTTCTTTTTATCTTCTTCAAATGCATTTGCGGTCATGGCAACGATTGGAATATTTGCTTTCCTGTTATTCTTCAGAGTACGAATTTCCCTGGTTGTCATATAGCCATCCATTTTAGGCATCTGAATATCCATGAAGATCAGATCATATCTGTCATCCTCCACTTCATTCATCCGTTCAACAGCATCTGTTCCATCTTCCACGGAGTCTACTATTATTCCGATTTCTTCCAACAGAGCTGTGGCGATTTCACGGTTCAGTTCATTATCCTCCACAAGAAGAATCTTTTTACCAGAATAACGATTCTCTCTTTCTGTTTGGAGCAATGGCTCTTCTTTTATATCCATAGGCTTTGTCAGGACTTTCCTTAATTCCGACATGAAGATTGGCTTCTCCACAAATGCAGTAACTCCAGCTTCTTTTGCTTCCTGTTCAATATCTGCCCAGTCATATGCCGTCAGAATAATGATTGGTGTCTCGTCCCCAATCATAGCACGAATTCTTCTCACTGTTTCAATTCCATTCATATCCGGCATCAGCCAGTCGATAATATAAGCTTTGAACGCATCGTTCTGTTCAAAGGCTTCCTTTGCCCTAATGACTGCTTCTTTTCCGGAAGTAGACCAGTCTGCCCGCATTTCAATCTCACGTAACATTTTGCTTACACTGGTGCAGGTATGAACATCATCATCCACAACCAGCGCCCTTGCACCCACTAATTCAGGAATAGGTCCATACACGGTAGCTTTATCCAGTGTTTTAAAAGTAAGTGCGACAACGAATTCCGTCCCTTTTCCTTCTTTACTTGTCAATGAAATGGTTCCGCCCATCATATCCACGATATTCCTGGTGATTGCCATACCAAGTCCTGTCCCTTTAATTCCACTTTGAGTAGAGGATCGTTCTCTTGAGAAGGAGTCAAACACATGTGCCTGAAATTCTTCAGACATTCCGATTCCATTATCCCTGATTCTGAATTCAAAGATAGTAAATCCCTTTCTGTTACATGGTTTCTCAGATACACGGATATTGACCGTACCACCTACCGGAGTGAATTTAATTGCATTACTTACTATATTTAAAAGAATCTGGTTCAGACGTAATCTGTCCGTGATAACATTCTCATGGACAACATCTTGTGTGTCAATGTAAAGATCCTGCTGTTTTGCCTGAATATTCCCCTGTATAATCGTTTTTAGATCATGGAGAATATCCGGGATGCAGACCTCTTTTTCTTCTATCTTAACAACACCGCTTTCAATGCGGCTCATGTCCAGAACATCATTGATCAGACTCAAAAGATGCTGACTCGACGTACTGATTTTTGTCAGATAATCCTTCACCAGCTCCGGCTGGTCCATATGGGTTGCTGCAAGGGCTGTGAAACCAATGATCGCATTCATAGGAGTGCGGATATCATGTGACATATTATTTAAAAATGCTGTTTTTGCCTTGTTTGCATGTTCTGCGGAAGCAAGGGCGATCCGAAGGGCATCTTCCTGCTGCAGCTCCCTTTCTCTCTGATCTGTCACATCATGTGTCAGAAACTGGATATCTGTCACCCTGCCATTCTCATCACGATTCTGGACAATGACACTTACTTCTATCCACTGTCTGTTCCTGTTACGATAAATATACCGAAGAATCTTATGTTTTTCAAACCGTTCACTGATCGTATCAAGATCTGTAAACACAAGATAGCTTTTCTGGCATTCCGGCAGCATATAATTATCATGGATCAGTTTTCTTATCTCACAGAAATTCTGGCATCGCTTCAGGATATTTTCCTTATCTGCCTGGATTTTTAACCATTCTACTTTCTGATCCTCCAGATGAACTATAAATATATTGGTAAATACCGTTCCAAGCGTCTCCAATGCTTTTGTAAGCTCTTCATCCCGTCTTTGGCTATGATGAAGTGCATTTGACAATTCTTTATTCTTCTGCAATGCACTGACATCCTGATAGGTCACATAGATATATTTTTTCTTTCCAACGATGAGATAGGAAAGATCCGACTGCATATAAAACCATTTTCCCTGCGGATTTCTTTTTCTGTAAAAAATGTTCGTATGCGGATGCTCTATATTGAGGCTTCTCACGGATTCTTCTACATATTGCTGATCATCCGGATGTACGGTTTCGCAAAAAGGGTTCTTCTGCAGCAGCATCATCTGCTGCTGTGTAGTTTCCATCATATCTGCAAAGCCCCGGGTAATAAAAACCGGATCATAGCATAGCGTTGTTTTGGCATCCTTTTCTTCTGAAAGAACACAAAACAGAACAGCACTGTTTTCAATAGAGCGCAACGTAGTGATAAACGCCTGCTGCTGTGGAACTGTATAGTCCTCCACAAACAGGAAAACATTTTTTGTATCTGCACTTTCTCTTGTAAAGTCAAACTGCATGAAACGCATCTCACCATTCAGTATAAAATTGATCATAACATGATGCATGATGTGTTCTGCTGTTCCCTGTGTGATTGCTTCCATCGTCATCTGCTGTTTTATCCGATTAAGATCATCTATATTGCCAGATGCATAACGCATGATTTTCTCACGGATATAATCATCAAACATTTGCTCATCTGACTCTGGGAAAATGTTTTCGCCACTAAGCAGCTGCATATCCTGATGAAGCTTGATGCATTTTCCTGTATCTTCAAAATCAATGTACAGGATTTCTATATAATGATTTTTAAGAGCTTTTTCATATATTGCAGCCTGAACCGCTTTCTCCAACAACTGAATTCCTCCTTGTTTTCTCATGTACTATTAATGCTTCATAGCACTTCCGCTGGGTTTTATTTCATATCAAAAGTCCTAATAAAATTGCTATAGTTCTTCTTAATTTCAATGAATGATTATGTTTTTGCGTTTACTACCCCTTTTTGTCAGCAGTTTTGTGATCGCTCTTTTTAATTGCGGAATATCAATCGGCTTTCCAATATGTTCATTCATCCCGGCCTCCAGACATGCTTTCCGATCTTCCTCAAAAGCATTTGCCGTCATGGCAATGATTGGAATCTTTTTGGCATCTTCACGTTCCAGCATACGAATTGCTTTTGTTGCTTCCAGCCCATCCATGACCGGCATCATCACATCCATGATGATGACATCATACTCATCCAACCTGGAATTCTGAAATATTTCAAATGCCTCTTTTCCGTTTTTCGCTTCTGTAATGTTCAGATGCTCCTCCTCCAGGATTGCATGGGCTATCTCCATATTAATGACATTATCTTCAACAAGAAGCACCCGTTTTCCTGACAGATCCATATCCTGTGAGTAGCTGTCCTTCTGTGAATCATTATTTTCAGCCAAATAATCTATTTCAAATGGAACCGTAACCGTAAACGTGCTTCCTACATTTTCTTCGCTTTCCAGTTCTATCGTTCCACCCATCCGTTCAACAATATCTTTGACAATCGAAAGTCCCAGACCGGAGCCACTGAATGTTGTAGTTGACTGTTTGCCTTCCTGCGCAAAAGCATCAAACGCATGTTTTTGAAATTCTTCACTCATACCAAGACCGGTATCTGAACATACAAACTGAAAAACAGCTATATTCCCATCATCCGATAATTCTTCGCAATGAACATTCACTGTTCCATGAAAATGATTGTATTTAATCGCGTTGGAAGAAAGATTCATTAAAACCCTGCTCAGATGTACCGGACTTCCAATCAAATATCTGTGGCGGATTGTGCTTGCTTCCACGCCGCCTTCAAATCTTACACCATTCTCATAAGCACTCATTGCAACAACCGTCAGATTATTCCTTAACAGTTCTGCCAGATCAAAGGATTTATGTTCCAACACAAGGGAACCGGATTCCAGTTTGCCGATATCCAGGACATTGTTGATCAGATTTTGCAGATAATCGGCGGACTGAAGTACCTTCTTCCTGCATTCCCTTAACTTGACCACATCATTGTTATATTTTTCAGCGATATGGATCATCCCCACGATTCCGTTTAGCGGTGTACGGATATCGTGGCTCATACGCCGGAGAAAGGCTGTTTTTGAAAGATTCGCGCGATGAGCATCTTCCATGCTTTCCTTAAGCTGTTTCTGATACATGAGTTCCCGTGATTTTTCTTCCGTAATATCTCGTACGACATAAAGCACATCCACAGCGTTTCCATGTGCATCTCTGCTCTTTACAATAAATCTGGACAGCCGCCATTCTCCGTTTGCTCCCATAAATTCAATCGAAACAAAATTCGTATTACGAAGTCTCTCTGTCAATGTATCAAAGTCAAGAAACTCCCGGTATTTTTCTCTCTCTTCCTGGGCGGCAAATGCTGTTGGAAGTCTTTCCATAACATCATCAATTTTCCCCTTTTGTCCAAGGATTTTTTGCACAAGGTCATGGCCTTTCAAAAGCTCATATGTCCGCTCTTTAACATTGGCTTGTACGATTGTTACATACAACGTAGCAATTGCGGCAATAATCTCTGACCTCTTTGTCGCCTCATCAAGAGCCTTTTTCAACAGTACCGTACTTTTCAGATTTTCCCTCACACATCCAAGATGTCCGCCAACATCAGACAGCAGTGTAATGGAAATCTCATTCTGCCTCAAATCAGGATTATCTACCCCGATGAATCCATTCATCTGATGATTGGCATAAATCGGCACCGCAATCAAGGAACATATTTCCTGTGTTTTTAACAATTCATATTCTTCCGGTTCAGAATTTTTTGTCGCTTCCAGATCATGAATCACGATTACTTCCTTGTTTTCAAATCGTTTCACCCAGTTCGGCATCGAACTGACCGGGATTGCCTGAAGGTTATCTATCTCTGGTGCCACTCCATCGGCACACCATTCAAATGCATTGCTCAGACTGTCCTTCTGATCAGTTTCCCAGTCAAAAACATATACCCGGTCTGCCCCTGTATAGTTTCCAATCGCCTGCAACAAAGAGTGAATAATTTCTGACAGCTCCTGCTCATTTTCCACCTGATCCATAAGCGATATCTGATGCAGGATCGTGTCCATACTATGTAATTTTATTTGATAGAGTTCCTGAATCTCTTTTGTTTTCATTTTCTATCCCCCCCTGCAGTAAAACTATTATGGTTACGTCTGTGAAATAACACCGTAAGAAAGGATCCTGCTACGGCAGGATTCTCCGCCTAAACTTATGCAAAAAAACTGGTTTTATTATACTCTAACACTTTACTGCACACAAGAAAAACATTACCTTTAGCGTTAAAAGGTAAAAAAAGAACAGCAACTGTGCCCGAAGTTCCAGTGATGTGTATCAAAAACGGAAATGGACTTTCGGCAGATATATTTTCTTCTGTTTCTCTGTCTTCAGGATCAGATGGAGGAACTGACAAAACAGACACAGACCCGCAATGATAAGATGCAGCTGATGATGGAACAGATCGTGCTGTCCAATAAGAGCAGCCAAAAAGAAAAAACAGATCGGCAAAAAGAATGAAAACAGCTTCCAGATGCCATATCCAGATGTTACCGCTTTGTGCCTGAAAAGTCGAAGTTGAGGAACATCATATTTTGGAGATCTGAAGATCGCAGGGTGCTGGGTACATTACAGGCGCAAGTTCCATGAGGCACTGGAGGTCATACCGAAAGATCTGAGGAAACAGTCTGTTTTGTACCTCATCATGAACCCGATCCGTGCGATTTACCGGGAGGAAGGAAAGCTTTCCGGTCTTTCATCAGACGAACGGACTGCCCATCGACTTTTACATAATAAATTCCGCTGATCCATTTAGATTCCTGCAGCGCTCCGTTCTTATCCATGTAATACCATTTTCCACCGATCTTCTGCCAGCCAGTCTGCATTTTGCCGTTTTTGTTCAAATAATACTTTGTGTTTTCTATGGCGGCCTTCACATGCACATCCGCAGAGGTATTGCTAGAACAACGGCTGCTATCGCTGAAGTTCCCCGTAATAATTCATTTTTTCTTACACTTTTTATGGGTTGCAAGTAAAATTATCAGTATGTAATATATCATACTATACATTCTTTAAAATTACTATTTTTATTTGCGCAGATGGTAAAAAAGCCGGCAGCGATCCTTTCCATTCAGGATCACTGCCGGCTTTTCAGCTTTCTCTTTAGTTTTTAAACGAATGAATCGGTGCCGGGATTCTTCCTGTTCTGTTGACGAATGCCTCGCAGGAGAAGTTGTTGACCGGCATGATCGGTGCATAGCCGAGGAGGCCGCCGAATTCTACGGTCTCGCCCACGCCTTTTCCGATGACCGGGATCAGGCGGACTGCCGTTGTTTTCTGGTTGACCATACCGATGGCAAGCTCATCTGCGATGATTCCGGAGATGGTCGATGCTTTCGTGTCTCCCGGGATGGCGATCATATCAAGACCTACGGAGCAGACACAGGTCATTGCCTCGAGTTTTTCAATGGTCAGTGCGCCGTCGTTGACTGCGTTGATCATACCCTGATCCTCAGAAACCGGGATGAATGCGCCGGAGAGACCGCCGACATAGGAAGATGCCATAACACCGCCCTTTTTCACCTGATCGTTCAGAAGCGCCAGCGCCGCTGTCGTTCCCGGTGCACCTGCGTGCTCGAGGCCGATCTCCTCAAGGATATCCGCAACGGAATCTCCGATCGCCGGAGTCGGTGCCAGGGAAAGGTCAATGATACCAAACGGAATGTTCAGCCGTTTCGAAGCCTCCTGTGCAACGAGCTGTCCGACACGCGTTACCTTAAACGCCGTCTTCTTGATCGTCTCGCAGAGTACCTCAAAGTTCTCGCCGCGTACTTTTTCCAGAGCATGTTTGACAACACCAGGGCCGGAAACGCCGACATTGATGATGGCATCCGCCTCGGTTACGCCGTGGAAAGCGCCTGCCATGAACGGGTTGTCGTCCGGTGCATTGCAGAAAACAACGAGTTTTGCGCATCCAAGGCAGTTGTTCTCTTTGCTTGCCTCCGCCGTCTTCTTGATGATCTCACCCATCAGTTTGACAGCATCCATGTTGATACCGGTTTTAGTGGAGCCAAGGTTGATGGAGCTGCAGACAAAATCCGTCACAGCCAGTGCCTTCGGGATAGAACGGATCAGAAGCTCATCTGCTGTCGTCATACCTTTGCTTACCAGAGCGGAATAGCCGCCGAGGAAATTGACGCCGACTTCTTTTGCCGCACGGTCCAGAGTCTGTGCAATCGTCACGAAATCCTCCGGCGTTCTGCAGGCTGCTGCGCCGACTAAGGCAATCGGGGTAACGGAAATTCTCTTGTTTACAATCGGAATACCGAACTCGCCCTCGATCTCCTCACCTACGGAAACCAGATTTCTGGCAGTCGTCGTGATTTTGTCGTAGATTTTGCGGTTCAGCTTGTCAAGATTGGAGTCGATACAGTCCATAAGACTGATTCCAAGGGTAATGGTACGAACGTCCAGATTCTCTTTTTCGATCATCTCGTTCGTTTCCTTTACTTCAAACAGATTTATCATGTCGTTTTTCTCCTTCGCTTTAGATACGGTGCATCATATTGAAAATATCTTCATGCTGGCAGCGGATGACAACGCCGATGGAACTTCCAAGCTCCTCCAGATCTTTTGCAAGCTCTGCGTTGGATTTCTCGCTCTTGGAGACGTCCGTTACCATCATCATGTTGAAATATCCCTGCACAATCGTCTGAGAAATGTCTTCGATGTTTACCTGGTTCTCTGCCAGATAATTACATACCTTTGCGATAATGCCCACGGTGTCCTTGCCTACGACAGTGATAATTGTCTTCTTCATGTTTCCATTCTCCTTTTTCTGGTTTTATGTCAAAGCCCCGGAAAAACCGGTAATGGCGGCCTTGCGAAAAACATGGTATGTAGCTCTAAAAATGTATATTTAAACCTCAATTAACGGTGATACTTCACTTCTTTTAGCGACAGCGAGATGAAAATCACCCGAGTGATACGGATTATCACCCGTTGTGACCTCGCAGGCCACGGTTTCAAAGGCCAGTGCCTCATAATTATTTTCCTTGCTCAGATGGCCGAGCAGCACTTCCTGCAGATTGTCGTGCAGAATCTCGCAGAGGAGATGGCCTGCCGCCAGGTTCGATAAATGGCCTTTTGCCCCGGCGATCCGCTGTTTTAACGGATACGGGTACGGTCCGACCGCAAGCATGTTCTCGTCGTGATTTGCCTCTAGCAAAACGGCATCCAGCCCGGTCAAATTCTGAACCGTGTAATCGCTGTAAACGCCAAGATCCGTCGCAATCGCAATCGATTTCCCGCCGGATTCCATGCGGTAGCCGACCGGCTCTGCCGCATCGTGGGAGATCGTAAACGGATGTACGGCGATGTCTCCCAGTGTAAACGTGTCATCCGCGTGAATCGTGTGAAAAATCCCCTCTGGAAACTTTCCAAGGCTCTTCGTCTGCTGCATCGCCTGAATTGTTCCATCCGTTGCGTAAATCGGAATACCATACCGGCGCGCCAGCACGCCAAGGCCCTGGATATGATCGGAATGCTCATGTGTCACGAGAATGCCGTCCAGCTCCTTCGCGCTGCGGTCGAGAACAGCCAGCCCCGCCTCCACGCGCTTTCCGCTGATGCCCGCATCGATCAGAAGGCTTGTGGTCTCGCTTCCCGCGAAAATGCAGTTTCCGCTCGAACCACTTGCAATACTACAAAGTTTCATATTTTTTCATCCTATGGTCTAACTGTTTTTTTGTTTCCTCAAAATCGCCGCTGTTGTCGATTTCAAAATCGCAGTGGCTGCTGAATTCATCCTCGGAAAGCTGATTTGTCATGATTTCGCGAACTTTCTTCTCGGAATAGCCGCGTCCTTCGATCAATCGCTCCTTCCGGACTTCTTCATCCGCATAAATATACCACAGTTCATCACAAATTTCATCATATTTTTCTTCGATTAAGAGTGCGGCCTCCACAAAGACGTATTCCGTCCCTGCTTTTTCCGCGGCTGCAATGGCTTTTTTGATATACCGTTTTACCGCCGGATGAACGATCGCATTCAGGGCTTTTAACTTTTCTTCGTCCTGAAAAACGATCTCAGCAATCCGTTTCCGGTCAAGTTCGCCGGTCTCTGTGGTGATCTGTCTGCCGAACAGCTTCACAATCTCTCCATAGCATTCGCCGCCCGGCAGCATCACAAGGTAACCTGCCTCGTCCGCCTGGATCACCGTTGCATCATAATTCTGTCCAAGGTACGTGAGCACTTCGCTTTTTCCGGCGCCCACGCCGCCTGTAATTCCAAAAACTTTCATTCTTTTGTATCCTTTCACTCCTGGTATGAGTGCACTATTTCGCCTCGTACCAGTTGTTTCCTGTGTGCATATCGATCTCGAGTTTGACAGCCAGATGTGCTGCCCCGGTCATCTCCTCTTCCAGGATCTGTTCTGCCTTTTCGAGCTCGTCTTCCGGCACTTCCAGCAGCAGCTCATCGTGTACCTGAAGAAGAAGTCTGGTCTTTAACTGCTCCTCTTTCAGCCGTTTCGCCACGCGGATCATCGCTATTTTAATAATATCCGCTGCCGTTCCCTGGATCGGCGCATTCATCGCAACGCGCTCGCCGAATGACCGCTGCATAAAGTTGCTCGATTTCAGCTCCGGCATCGGCCGTCTGCGTCCGAACATCGTCACGGAATAGCCTTTCTCTTTGGCATCCTCTACGCAGCGGTTCAAAAACTCATGGATACCCGGATACGTCTCGAAATACTGCTGGATATAGGTCTCTGCCTCTTTCCGGCTGATGCCGAGATCCTGGCCCAGACCGAACGAACTGATGCCGTATACGATACCGAAGTTGACCGCCTTCGCATTTCTTCTCTGCAGCGGTGTTACCTCTTCAAGCGGCACATGGAACACTTTCGATGCCGTCATGCGGTGGATATCCTCCGCCTCGCGGTACGCCTCGATCAGGTTTTCATCGCCCGACATATGGGCCAGCACGCGGAGCTCAATCTGGGAATAGTCGGCATCCAGAAAGACACAGCCAAGCTTTGGCACGAAGGCTTTCCGGATCAGACGGCCAAGCTCCATCCGCACCGGAATGTTCTGCAGATTCGGATCAGTACTGCTGATGCGGCCGGTCGCGGTAATTGTCTGGTTAAATGTCGAATGGATTCTTCCATCTTTCCCGATCACGGCCTGCAGACCGTCGGCGTACGTCGATTTCAGTTTGGCAAGCTGGCGGTACTCCAGAATATCGGCAACGAGTTTGTGATCCGGTGCGAGCTTTTCCAGCACATCGGCGGCGGTGGAATAACCCGTCTTGGTCTTTTTGCCGCCCGGAAGCTGCAGCTTTTCAAACAGAATCACGCCGAGCTGCTTCGGGGAATTGATGTTGAACTCCTCGCCGGCCTCCTCGTAGATCTGTGCCTCCAGCTCTCTGATCCGCTCCGCCAGCTCAGCTCCGTAAACGGAAAGTGCTTCTTTTTCTGCGGCGATTCCATCCGCTTCCATCTGACGGAGCGTAAACACCAGCGGAATCTCCACATTCCGGTACAGATCCCACATGCCCTGCTCCTTCAGCAGCTTTTCCATGTTTTCCTGTGCGGCAAATACAGCATACGCCTGATAACCTGCATACGACTCCTGCTGTTCCGGCGTCATCTTTCCTGCGGCCGGAATCTTGCTTCCGCCGAAGATCTCTTCCACTGCCGGCACATAGCGGTGTACGTACTCTTTTACGATATCATCGTACGAATACTGTGATTTCAATGGATTTAATAAATACGCGGCAATTCCGGCATCAAACAGATGGGCTTCATCGGCGTCCGGCATATCCTTCAGAAATTCTTTTCCGTCCATGACGCAGAAAACCGGAATCTGCTTCTGCAGCTCAGTCAATTTTTCTTTTAAATAATCTCCGGTCAGGAAACCTTCTGCTGGGAAGTAAACAACATCCGGCTCTCCGCTTCCATACGCAACTGCCATACCGACAAGTGAACGGCTCCGATCTGCCATCGGTCCGTCCTTCGGGGTTTCTTCTGTCAGAAGAGCGGCTCCTGCCTTCTCCTCCTTCGCGATGGTTTCAAAGAGTTCTTCCGCCTCGGAAAAATCCGTTACGGTGCGCAGAAAGACGGCATCCTCTGGTTCTGCATTCGTCTCTTCGAAGCGGCCCAGCAGGTTCTTAAACTCCAGACGTTTGAACATCTCATACGCTTTTGGTGTATAAAAATTCGAGAGTGCCGCTTTTTCACGATCGAGCTCCACCGGCGCATCAGTATCAATCGTTGCAAGTTTTTTGCTTAATTCCGCCAGATCATAATGATCACGCATCGCTTCTTTTGCCTTGTTCGGTTTGATCTCCTCGAAATGTGCATGCGCATTTTCCAGTGTCTCGTACTGCAGCAGGATTTTCGTCGCGGTTTTCTCGCCGACACCCGGCAGACCCGGGATATTGTCTGCGGTATCGCCCATCAGCGCTTTCAGATCGATGATCTGTTTCGGGAGAAGACTGTATTTTTCCAGCACCTCTGCCGTGTGGTAATTTTCAATCGTCGTCACACGCTTTACGGTCTTTGGAATCCGGATCAGAATGTGGTCCGTTGCAAGCTGCAGCAGGTCGCGGTCTCCGGATACGATCGTAACTTCCATCCCTTCCGCCTCGCATTTGCGGCCGAGCGTTCCTAAGATATCATCCGCCTCATAGCCCTCTTTTGTGACAATCTCAATGTCCATTGCTGCGAGCACTTCCTGGATCACCGGGACCTGTTCGCGCAATTCCTGCGGCATCGGCTTTCTCGTTCCCTTGTACTGGTCATACATTTTGTGGCGGAATGTCGGTGCATGGAGGTCAAACGCCACGGCAAGATACTGCGGCTGCTCCTCATCGAGAATTTTAAACAGAATATTCAGGAATCCATATACGGCGTTCGTGTGCAGTCCTTCTGCATTGGACAGATCCGGTACGCCGTAAAAAGCCCGGTTCAGAATACTGTGTCCGTCCAGTAATACGATTTTATCACTCATAATAATCCTTTCAGCCAGGGTAATTCTATCACTTCAAAATAGTGCAGAGCCAGGAGCACCAGAAACAGAACGAGAATCAGCATCAGCACCCGGAAAAACGTATCTTTGTACCGGCGGTGTCTCGCTTCTTCCTCTTTTTTCTCCAGATCGCGTTCCAGAAGTCCTGTCAGATTGTAGGAATCGGGCGCGTCATCCTCGAAATATGCCATCGCACGGTTCACAATAAAATATGTCTCCAGTTCCTCGTGGCATGTATGGCATTTCCGGATATGGGAAATAAACGGTTCCATCTCTTTCTCCGGCATATTTCCCTGCACGTATGGCTGTATTAATTTTTCTGCTTCTTTACAGTCCATAAAATCCTGCTCTCCTTTTGTATCCGGCCAGTGTTTTCCTCTGGCCGTTTTTTCTGCTATCTACCATCATACACTATTTTCTCATAATTTAAAAGAGACAACCCGCCGAAAATGGGTTGTCTCTTGTTCTCTTATAAGATAACTGTTTTCTAGTGGATTTCCATTATGCACGGACAATGTTCGGGGTCTCTTTTCCTGCCTCGAAATCCAGTGCATTCTGCAGTGTGGTCTCTGCAATCGCACGCAGTGCTTCCTCGGTGAAGAATCCCTGATGTGAAGTGATCATAACGTTCGGGAAGGACAGGAGACGTGCTGTGGTGGAGTGCTCCAGAATCTCATCGGAACGGTCCTCGAATACGTTCGGGGTTTCCTCCTCGTATACGTCAAGGCCGACGCCGAAGAATTTTCTTGCACGGATTCCCTCGATCAGGTCGTCTGTCTTTACCAGACCTCCGCGGGACGTATTGACCAGGATCACGCCGTCTTTCATCTTTTTGATGCTCTCGCGGTTGATCATGTGGTATGTGCTGTCCATCAGCGGGCAGTGCAGGGAGATCAGATCACTCTGTGCCAGCAGTTCATCAAGAGTTACGTACGTAACAAAATCTTTTAAGGATTCATTCTGGTATACATCGTAAGCAATGACTTTCATGCCGAAACCGCGGCAGATTCTTGCCATAGCCGCACCGATTTTTCCGGTTCCGACGATTCCGGCGGTCTTCTGATAGAAGTTAAATCCCATCAGTCCGCCCAGGCTGAAGTCGTTTTCTCTTACTTTCGTATATGCTTTGTGCATGTGGCGGTTGACCGTCATGGCCAGTGTCATCGCATGCTCAGCTACAGCCTCCGGGGAGTAACCCGGTACACGGCGTACATCAATGCCGTATTTTGCAGCTGTCTTTAAATCTACGTTGTTGAAGCCTGCGCAGCGCATCAGGATCAGCTTGACGCCTGCCTCATGCAGTGCTTCTACGGTTTTTGTTCCGACATCGGAGTTTACGAAGGCGCACACGGCATCGTAGCCCTTTGCCAGGGAAGCGGTTCTTGCAGCAAGGCCGGTTTTTAAATATTCCACTTCAATTTCTGGAAACTGCTCTTTGGTTCGGTCGAAAGATTCTCTGTCGTAGTTCTGGGTATCGTAAAATAAAATTTTCATAATGTTTTTCCTCCTCGCTTTGCGGTCATCTTATTGTTCCCGCTTACAGTCATTACTATACTTCATTGTTAAAACTTTGTCAATGTATTATTTGTTAAAATTTTATCAATTAGTAAATTTATTTTCAACATCTTTCACAACAGTACAAATTTACTGGATCACCTCGTCCAGGAACCGGGACGGCTCGACTTTCTTTTCAAACCGTTCCTCCACATAACAGAGCGTCAGCTCTTTCCGGGCGCGCGTCATTCCGACGTAGAACATCCGCCGCTCCTCCTCGATCGCCTCCGCAAGGACTGCTTTCTGATACGGCATTACACCCTCGTTGACGTCAAGAAGATAGACCTTGTCGTACTCGAGTCCCTTGACGCTGTGCAGGGTGGAAACCATAACTCCTTCCGCACTCTCTGCGCGCTGCTTCTGTTTTTCCTTCATCTTCTGCTGGTATTCCTCAATATGTGCAAACCAGCCCTCGATGCTTTTCTGGGTCTTTGCCGCCTCCTGCAGCTCGTCCAAAACGGAAATCAGATCATCCTCTTTCAGATGGCGGTATGCAGCATATTCCTTCACATACTGTTCATAGCCGATCGCATAGCGGATGTAATTGACCGCGCCGAACGGCGATAAATGCGTCAGTGTCGTGATATCCTGCTCCAGTTTGCGGATCCGCTGGCACATCCAGTCTTTTTCTTCGTAATATTCCAGAAGTGCATCGAACGAAACAGTCGCCTCCTCAAAGGCATCCCGCGACAGATAACGGTTCGGGCGGTTGGCAATCTTTAAAAACTCGCCGCGCTTCCGGCTTCCCATCGCAAGATTCAGATACGTCAGCAGATCTTTCGCAATCCAGTGGTCATAGAGATCCGGCAGGGTATCCCGCATCTGGAACGGGATCTGTGCTTCCATCAGTTCCTCTACTGCTGTCCGGCAGCCAAGATTCGTGCGGAACAAAAGCGCCATCTCTTCATACGGACAGCCGTTTTTCTCCGCCTCCCGCAGCTCCTCGGCAACGGCACGCATCTCCTCGCGCGGGTTCTTATATCCCCGGATTGCAACCGGAGCGCCTTTCTCGTTGTCGGTGGAAATCGCCTTTTCATACCGCTTTTTGTTGTGGTGGATCAGGCATTGGGACCGCTTCACGATAAATTCCGTACTACGGTAATTTTTATCGAGCACTACCTGCGCCGCGCCCGGGTAATCTTTCGGAAAATTCAGCATGATCTCCGGCTTGGCCCCGCGGAACTGATAAATCGACTGATCGTCATCCCCGACAATAAAGAGGTTATTTTCCGGCAGCGCCAGCATCCGCACAATCTCATACTGCACGGGGCTGATGTCCTGAAACTCGTCAATCAGGATATACTGAAATTTCTGCTGCCAGGCGCGAAGGACCTCCGGCCGCTCCAGAAAGAGACGTTTGCACTGCACCATCAGATCGTCGAAATCGAGTTTTTTGTTCTCCTTCCGCCATTTCTCATACGCCTCATAGATTTCGCGGAACTTTTCCTGCGGCATACAGGCGGAATAGTAATGTTCCAGCGGGATCTGATTGTTCTTCACAGTGCTGATTTCGCGCGCCAGATTTTCCTCGAGATCCTCTTCCTCCAGGTCTCTGGCATAGTGGTTGACCAGCTCGCGCATCAGCCGCTTTTTCTCTTCCTCGCTTAAAATATTGTTGCCGGACATGCGGTACGTATGGCGCAGAATCGCGTAGAATACCCCGTGGAACGTTCCAAAGGTGACCTGGGTACTCGTCTTTCCCATCGCCTTCAAATACCGCTCCTTCATCTCTTTTGCCGCCGCACGCGTAAATGTTACGACAAGAATACGAGAGGCGGAAATGCCGCTCGTTACAAGCTGGCAGGTCCGCCCCGTAATCACTGCGGTTTTCCCCGACCCCGGTCCGGCAAGGACCATCATGGGGCCGGTGGTATGCATCACCGCTTTTTTCTGTGAATTATTATATATCATTTGGATAATTTCTCAATCGCTTTGTCGATGCGGGCAAGAGACTCCTCTTTTCCCAGAACCTCAAGGATTTCCGTTGCGCCGGCCGGTGTCATCTGTTTTCCGGAAAGAGCGGTACGGATTGGCCACATAATATAACCGGTCTTGTATCCTTTTTCTTTTCCGAATGCGCTGAGCATCTCAAAGAGAGCATCATTGCTGAAATCTTCCTGCGCTGCCAGCAGCGGTTTTACTTCCTGAAGAAGTGCAAGGGAGGTCTCCTCGTTTGTCTTCATCTTTTTGTGAGTGTACATCGAAGCGTCGTACTCCGGAACTTCCTCGAAGAAGTCGATGAGGTCTGCAATATCCGGGAATACTTCGATTCTTGTTTTTACCATGGCTGCAATTTTCTTAAAATCGAGCGGACGGTGGACTGTCTTCTGGATATACGGAAGCGCCATCTCATAGAACTTCTCGTCGTCCATTGCCTTCATGTACTCGCCGTTCATCCAGCGGAGTTTTGTCATATCGAAAACGGCCGGAGATTTGCTGATGTGGTGGTAATCGAAGATTTTTACCAGCTCCTCGAGAGAATAGATCTCGCGGTTTCCTTCCGGGCTCCATCCAAGAAGGGCTACGAAGTTGACAATGGCATCTTTTAAGAAGCCCTGATCGATCAGGTCTTCATAAGAAGAATGGCCGCAGCGTTTGGACAGCTTCTGATGCTCCTCGTTGGTGATCAGCGGACAGTGTACGTAAACCGGAACTTCCCAGCCGAATGCCTCGTAAATACGGTTGTATTTCGGGGATGAGGACAGATACTCATTACCGCGGACAACGTGGGTTACACCCATCAGATGGTCGTCGATGACGTTTGCGAAGTTGTAGGTCGGATATCCGTCGGATTTGATCAGGATCAGGTCTTCCAGCTCCTCGTTGTTTACGGTGATGTCTCCGTAGATCTCATCGTGGAAGGTTGTGGTTCCTTCGGTCGGCATATTGAAACGGATGACGTACGGTTTGCCGGCTGCCAGATTGGCCTCTACTTCCTCTTTGGAAAGACCAAGGCAGTGTTTGTCGTAGATCGAGATTTCTTTTCCGCCTACGTTACGCTTGCACTGGCTCAGGCGCTCTGCGTCACAGAAGCAGTAATAAGCGTCACCCTGCTCTACCAGCTGTTTTGCGTATTTCAGGTACAGACCTGCTGCATTACGCTCGCTCTGTACGTACGGGCCGCAGCCGCCGTCTTTGTCCGGTCCCTCGTCGTGTACCAGGCCGGTCTCTTTTAAGGTACGGTAGATGATATCAAGTGCGCCTTCCTGGAAACGCTCCTGGTCGGTATCCTCGATACGGAGCATAAAGGTTCCGTCATCGTGTTTTGCGATCAGATACGCATACAGGGCAGTACGCAGATTTCCTACATGCATCCGGCCTGTCGGGCTCGGTGCAAATCTTGTTTTTACATTGCTCATTTTTCTTTTCTCCTGATTTCTGGTTTTTCTGGAACAATCCTTTTGTCTGTTCCCTTCCACCATTTATTTAGAATGGAAAACAGCCCGGCGTTTCTTCCGAGCTGCACCATCCTTCCACTTTTGCCAGCGGCAATGCTCTTTTTCAGACCTCTACGCCGTGCTGTTTCAAATATTCCATAAAGTCGCCGACGGTAGAAAGGTCTGTCAGTTCGTCGGTGTCGATTTCAATTCCGTACTCGTCTTCTAATGCCATAACCATCTCGTAGAGATCCAGGGAATCTGCACCCAGGTCATCTTTAAAAGAGGTATCTTCGTTGATGCTGTCTGCATCACAGTTGAGCTGTTCTACTAAAATTTCTTTTATCTTTTCTAACATTGTTCTGCTCCTTCCTGCCTCTACCCGGCAGCCAGTATTTCTTTCGAAAAAAGTGTATCTGTTATTCCGGCATTTGTCAATAGATTTTTCTACTTTTACTGTTCTTCCGCCTGTGCCTCTCCTTCTCCGCTCTTTCCATCCTGGAACACAATAAAGCGGGAGACGCACAGGGCAATGCCGATTTCCGTCAGGATAAAGAGCACCGATGTTCCTCCGTAACTGATAAATGGAAGGGTAATTCCCGTTGCCGGCATCAGTTTCAGAACAACGCACAGGTTCAGAATAACCTGAATGGAAATATGTGCAAAAACGCCGCTCACCATCAGCATTCCATACGCGTCCGGTGCATTCTGTGCAACCACAAACAGACGGTACAGCAGGTAGCCAAACAGCAGCAATACAAGAAGCGCGCCAAATATTCCAAGCTCCTCGCAGATGATCGAGAAGATCATATCGTTCTGTGCTTCCGGAATTGTTGTAATCTTCTGCGTACTGTTGCCAAGTCCTTTTCCGAGAAATCCACCGGAGCCAATCGCATAAAGTCCCTGCAGAATCTGATAGCTGCCTCCGGAAAGCCATTCATAGATACGGTTCGACCGGAAGTCACCGCCTATTCTTTCAAAGATCTGCAGATTATTTTTTAAAATGATAATCGCAAAAACGCCAATTACCGCCGCGCCCGGAATCACACGCGCATAAAATTTTACCTCCGGGTCCGCCAGAAACAAAATGACGCAGGCGATGAGTCCCAGAATAATGGCGGTACTCAGGTTGTCCGTCAGAATCCACGCAGCCAGCGCCTGCAGCACGCCAAGTCCGAGGACAATTGCTTTTGCGCGGATGGTACGCATATTTTTTCCCATCTTCAGGATAATGTATGGCAAATACAGAATCAGCCCCAGCTTTCCAATCTCCGCAGGCTGAAGACTGCCACCGCCGATCCGGAGCCATCTTCTCGCCCCGTAGGCTTCATAACCAAGCGGCGTAAACCTTACCGCCGCCATCAGAAGGAGACTTCCCCAGTATACCAGTGCTGCAATCCGCTGGAACCATACACTATGATAATCTACAAACTTCGACAATATCACAATCCCCACCAGAACAATAGCAGAAAGCCCCGCCTGATGCGTGAAATAATACATATCATTTCCCTTGAATGTACTGGCCGCCTCGTAGGCACTCGCGCTGTACAGCATAATCAGTCCGAAGCTGACCAGCAAAATAGTGCAGGCCAGCAGGTTATAATCATAAAAATCCGAAGGAAGTTTTTTCTTCCTCTTTTTCTTCTTTTCTTTCTTCTGGGATGGCATGTTTACTTTCTCTGCCATGAAGTTTCCACCTCCATTGTTTTACTCCATTTATTTCAGTGCATAGCCAAGCAGGCTGACAAAGCCCGGATTTCGGTCGGTCGTTCCGAGGATAACCTTACGCACCAGCTCCGGATCGTCCGTGATAATGTTGTCCACGCCGCAGTTGACCATCCGCTGCATATCTCCCTGATAATTCAGCGTCCAGGCACAGACTTCTTTACCAAGACTGTGCGCATGCTCTACAAAGCTTTCGGTGATGTACGTATATTTTACAGAAAAGAAGTCCGCCGCGTCCATATCCTCCAGGCCTCCGTACGACATTTTCATCGTATACCCGGTCTTGATATCCGGATTGATTTTCTTTGCCTGCCTGAGGAAATTGTAGTTCATGGAAGTCAGCACACACTGATCCACAAAGTCATTGTCCTCGATGATTTTCACCACTTTTTTGACAATATTCTGGTTGTGGCCGTTGTATTTTACTTCAATATTCAGGTTGATTTTTCCTTTCGCGTACGCGATGACTTCTTCCAGCTTCGGAATCTGCTCGCCGCGGAATTTTTTGTTGAATCGTACACCGGCATCGAGCTGGCTGATTTCATCGTAGGTCAGGGTCCAGATGCTGGCATTCAGACCGGTTGTCCGCTTCAGATTTGTGTCGTGCATAAGGACAATCTCACCATCACTCGTCTCCTGTACATCGATCTCCGCGTAATCCGACATGCTGTCCACTGCATATTTGATCGCGCTCATCGTATTTTCCGGTGCTTTTCTGGCTCCGCCCCGGTGCGCTGACACCGAAATATACTGGGAGGAAGCCGTTGCCTCTGCACGTGTTGCGCGCATGGCATATACAAGATAAACCGTTTCTCCCGCCAGCATGGCGATCGTGAGAACCACCGCCGTTACCGGACCGCAGAAGGTGCGTACCAGCTTCGAGCTCGGCTTTTTCGTTGTCCGGCTCTTCTGGTAGCCCTTTCGGGAGGAACGGATAAAAATCAGATACAGATACGTAATGCTTCCGACAAGGCCGAACGCTCCGCCGATCAGGCTCATCGTCGATTTGACCCAGTCACCGTAGACGATGACGGTACTGACAACGGTAGACGGCGTTTTCACCAGCTTTGCATAGGCAACGACAGCCGTTCCGAAAATCAGATACAAAACCCACGTAATCAGAAAAATCATCACCTGGAAAAAGACGTTGATGCCAAGCTCACGCAGCACGCGTTTTTCCAGTGTCTGGCGCACCCGCAGATGGGTATTTTTCTCTTTTTCCGTCATCATGCACCGGAACGGGATGGTGTAGGAAAACACAAACGAGAACGCGACAAGCAGAATCGTCAGCACCACCGGGATCCAGTATGCCGGGAAGGCATTGAAAATCTTCGTCAGGGAAACCTGAAGCAGTTTCATACTGCGGATGGCGCTGTAGCTGCTGTGCAGCCAAAGGTACGGGAAGCTCGCTGCCATGTAGAAAAACCAGGTCCATGGGCGGGCACGCACAAACTGTGCAGCTCCTCTTCCGCCGGCAAGCATCATGACAGGAACGGAAATCCGTTTTCGTTTCCAGGAGGCCTCCAGAGCCGCCATGACAGCATAGATTTCAAACAGCATACAGAAAAAGAAAACAAGCAGAATTCCAAAAATCAGCAGAAGGGTCAGCGGATGCAGCATGATCTTGTTGAAGTTTTCCGATGTCATATAACTCGTTCCCAGCTGTTTTAAGGAAAAGTTGATCGCCGCATTGGCGAGTCTTGAAACCAGCTGGCTGGAAAACAGGCGGTAGACCGTCTCAAATATCACGATGCTAAGCAGGTTTTTCTGCAAAAGTTTCCATGCCATATTCAGATAAATTCGTATCATTCCTGCATTTTTTACTGCCTTTTTTCTCATCTGCTGTTGTTCTCTCCTGTCAGCCGCAATTCCCCCGATGAATCTGTATGCAAAAATTACCTTTATTTTTTCTCTTTTGTATTTTACATTTGACACTTCGAGTCTTTTTTGAAGCTCTTTTCTTTCTGTTCATTTTAAACTATCTTCCAGTATAACACAAAACCGGGTCTTTGAGTATTCTTTTTTCTATTTCTGGTTGCACCACTTCTGCAGTTTTTTTACCATGGCGGATGGGCTGCTTACTGTGCCGTCGATCGGCGTACCGAGTTTTTTCTGCCAGGCGAGGATTGTCTGCGGACCGATATAGCCGTCCATGCCGGCCGATGCCCATTTCTGCATTTCTTTTACAAGGGCCGATCCGCCTTTTGGCGTACTGTCCCACTCGGCGGCTGTGATGCCATCACAGAATTTCCGGTTGACGGCCAGCTGATTGCTGATTTTTCCATCCTGCGGTGTGCCGAAAAGTTCCTGCAGACGGCGCGTCAGATTTTCGCCCCAGATTCCGTCCTCTGCGACTGTCTTTCCGGATGACTTTGCTGTCTCTGCCGATTTTTCTTTTGCGGGACCGGCATAACGGCAATACGCTGTATGGCAGTTGACCCAGCCTGCCCCTGAGAGAAGCCGTCCCCAGCTTGTGTTCTGGATTTCCGTCACCGTGTAGCTTCCCTGATCCCGGATCGTTCCGGCAATCCTGCTGTCCGCATCCGGTGCCTGACGGATGTTGAGGGCCGCTGTCTGCACCTGATAGATCCCGGGCGCATACGTTTTTCCTGTTCCGCTGCCTGCTGTTCCCGTTCCTGTGCTCCCTGCACCGCTTCCGATCATCCGCTTCATGCGGTCCCAGTCACCGCGGTTCATGATCTGGCTCGGACAGTATTTGCTGCAGATGTCATAATGACGATAGACTCTTTCCAGCGGAATCCCCGTCTCCCGCATGATCTCCCGCACCAGTGCCGCAGTATTCTCAAATGCTTTTTCATAATTATACCCGGCCTGCACACACATCTCCACGCCGATGCTGTTCTTGTTGCCGTACTGCTGAAACAGATTTTTTCCGCCGTAATTAATGCCGACATGCCAGCACCCCCGGCTGTGCGGTGCCGCCTGGTAGGCTGTGTCACCGTCATCGACGTAATAGTGTGCGGAAATGTTCTGGAAATTCCCGTCATGCTGTGCTCTCGCATGTGCCCGCGCATCGGCACCTGCTGCGAAGTTGTCGGTGTTGTGGACTACGATACATTTGGGATTGTTTTCCGCATACGTATTCTGATTTCCAAGATACGACCGATCAATTTTCATATTCTCCCCTTTCTGATGGTTCAGACTGCCCGGCATAACACAGATTTTTTGAAGCGCCGTTCACTCCGGCTTATGGATCTGCTTGATAATCTGATTCACATAATTGCTCAGCCCCGCCACCAGAATCCCCTGCGTGACCGCCGTAAAAACCGCCATCGCCCCCTCCTTCGCCGTCTCAATCTCACTCATCGCCATCACCCAAACCGCACACAGCACCATGCTGATGCCGCCTAAGATCAGCGGAATGTACTTATTCTTCACCGCCTGCGACTGCCGCAAAGCAACACCGAAAAAATACAGCACGAACGCAACGACGATGAGTTCGGGCTTTACATAATTCATTGCTTCCATGGAACATCCTTTCTGACTGTTCTGTTTTTGAAAGTCTTTTTTCTATATTATGATGGGATAATGATTTACGACTGGATAAGAATTTCTTACTGTAAACCCAAAAAATCCCACCTGTTTTTCAGATGGGATTTTCCAGTGGTGTGCTGTTCTTTGATTTTTAATTTACTATCTTGTGCAGCAATTCCCCTGACCTGCCCCTGGCTGCGGTGCCGCACAGAAAGTCTTTGCATCAAACGACGGATTAAACGCATAAAAGTTCTTCGAATTCAATTCGTCCTGTACAGAACGCAGTGCTTCACCAAAACGTTGGAAATGCACAACTTCACGCGCCCGCAGGAAACGAATCGGATCAGCTACCTCCGGATCTTTTACCAAGCGAAGGATGTTGTCGTACGTTGACCGGGCTTTCTGTTCTGCAGCGAGATCTTCGAACAGATCTGTTAACGGATCGCCTTTCGACTGAAATTCGCAGGAATTAAACGGGACTCCGCCGGCCGCCTGTGGCCAGATTCCGGCTGTGTGGTCTACATAGTAATTAGCAAAACCGGAATTCTGAATTTCTTCCAGCGAAAGATCACAGGTAAGCTGATGAACGATCGTGGATACCATTTCGAGATGAGCTAATTCCTCGGTACCAACATCATTCAACACCCCCGCTACAATTCGGTTCGGTGCTGTGAAACGCTGAGAGAGATACCGCATGGATGCGCCCATCTCTCCATCCGGTCCACCGGAATACAATACCAGATGATATGTTGTAACTGTAAAAATTTCGATGATACAATATGTTTTCCCGGGTAATTTGCCCGGGAATTTTTATTGCTTTTCTTCTATATACATGTTATTATAACACGTGACCAGAACACACAAAATGGTCAGAAAAAAGAACAATTCTTTTCGCCGCGTAGCTGCGGCGTTTCTTTTTGCCCCGGAGATCCCCGGGGCTTTTTTGTTGACCGATTACTGGCGATTGCACCATTCCTGCAGGGCGCGTACCATCGCGGATGGATTGCTGATCACACCATCAACCTGTGTGCCGAGCTTGCGCTGCATCGCGCGGATGGTCTGTGGTCCGATGTATCCGTCAGCAGTTACCCCCGACCATTTCTGGATAGCCTTGATCAGAGCTGATCCGCCGGACAGATGATTGCTCCACTGGGCCGATGTGATACCGACGCAGTATTTCTTGTTTGTCGTGGGCTGGTTACTGATTTTCCCGTCCACGCCGGTTCCGAAGATCTCCTGCAGGCGGCGGGTCAGCTCCGGTCCCCATACTCCATCAACTGATATCGCTTTTGCGGCCGGCTTCTGAACGGATGCTGTACCGCCGTAGGTACAGTATTTTGTATGACAATTGATCCATCCTGCGCCCGAAAGCAGTTTTCCCCAACTTCCATTCTGGATTTTGGTGATAGTATAGCTGCCCTGATCCCGGATTACTCCGACGATCTTACTGTCTGCATTCGGCGCGATACGGATGTTTAATTCCGTGTCATTGACCTTGTAAACTCCTGGCTTATATATCTCCTCGCCAGATGTATTGTTTCCAGAAGACTCTGAGCTGCCGCCGCTGATCAGCTTCTTGAATCTCGTCCAGTCGCCTTTTGCAATGATCTGCGACGGGCAGTTTTTGCTGCAGATATCGAGATGTCGATAGACTTTGGATGCCGGGATGCCTGTTTCTTTCATGAGCTGCCGTACAAGCTCCACGGTGTTCTGAAACGCTTTCTCATAGTTATATCCGCCCTGCACGCACATTTCCACACCGATGCTGTTCCGGTTGCCATAAGAGCCGAACAGGTTGCCGTTTCCGTAGTTGATGCCAACGTGCCAGCATCCGAGGTTGTGCGGCGCGGCCTGATAGGCAGTGTCGCTGTCATCCACGTAATAATGAGCCGACATGCCAGAAAAATTCCCGTCATGCTGTGCTCTGGCATGAGCGCGGGCATTGGCAGTTGGCTCAAAATTGTCGGTGTTATGTACAACAATACACTGTGGGTTGTTGTACGGATAGGTGTTCTGGCTGCTGATGTATGATCTATCAATCTTCATTGTCTCTCCTTCTGCCAGGCGGTTTGCGCCGGCGCAAAAGGACGGTTGTCACCCGCCCTCACTCTGTTTTCTGTGCCTGTTTGATGATCTGATTTACATAGTTGCTCAGACCCGCCACAAGGATTCCCTGTGTCACTGCCGTAAATACGGCCATCGCCGCCTGCTGGCCGGTGCACACCTCACTGGTAGCCAGCACCCAGATGGCGCACAGTACGATGCTCACGCCGCCGAGAATCAGAGGAATATACTTATCCTTTACAGCCTGTGCCTGTTTCAGTCCCATGCCAAGGAAGTACAGGACAATAGCTACAATGATCAGTTCCGGTTTTACATAATTCATAATCTGTTCCATATCTAATCGCCTTTCTTTTTCAAATGTAACTCTTCGATTTCATGCATCATTTTTGTGATCATTCCGTTGCCGCCCAAAGCATGATAAACTTTATACATTTCCATGAAATTTTCGTAAGCATACGATGGAATGTCACCCAGCATCATGTATTTATCATGATACTCGATCAGCTGGACCCGGAGCAGCAGCATGGTACCTTTACTGTTCGCATCCCGGTCTCGCTTCTGGTTTTTCAGGAGCCAGACGATGTATCCCAAAAGGATTGGGAGTGCTATAGTATATGTCTGCGTTAAAAATTCGTTCACGGTTCTGTCTCTCTTTCTTTCTGGAATAAAAATGGAGCCGTTTCCGACCCCGCTTTTGCTTATTCTGTCTTTTCTGCCTGCTCCAGTTCCGCTGTATACTTATCGTACTCGTTCCAGATATCATTTTCGAACTTATCTACAATGTCATCGATATCCTTCTTATTCGCTCTGTACTTTCTCCCATTATTAATGTAGCGATTGATGATTGGAACATCCGGATGTTTTGCATCCATATTGGCGTCCATAGACACAACGGTCTCGCCGTCAACTGTGATGATTCCAGAATAATGAATGTCCTTTGTGTAAGTTGCTGATACTACCATATTTTTGTCCTCCTAAAAATTAATTTGTATCTCCAGAGATATTATCTCTCATGGATTCAAGTTCACTTCTTAGATCCGCAACCTCTACTTCAAGGTTCGATCTTCTTTGCTTTTCGAGTTGAAGCTCATGCGTTATTATCGCAATCAAATTAGTATATACCATACTATAAGTATCAATATAGCTATCCTCGGTGTTCTTCCTGTCGTGGTGTACCAGATCCAGCTCGTCTTCTCGGATTCCGAGTTCTCGCATGGCTTCTACGACATCCTGTGCGACGAATCCATAACAAATGCGCCCATCACCGTCAATCATCCGATACTGAACTGGCTTTAAGCGATCGAACAGCTCTGAATGAATATCCGTCTTATTGATCTTGCTCTCACCGAGTGGAAATACGTTTGTTTTGGCGCGGCGATCGGATGTGACCTGTGGGGAGTTTTTAACAATCAAACGCTCCCATACTCTTCCACTATCTCCTAACATAATCTTTTCGGAGTACGCCTTGGTCGGTGCGAACGCTCCAGTATACACTCCTCCAGACCAGCCACAGCCATAAAATTCGACCTCTGCCTGATAACCTTTCTTCTTTGATTCAAGAATAATGCTACCGTTACCAATATCAAAGTTTGCTTTGTTGTTGGCATCCGAGTAAGTATTTACAACAAAAGAATCGTCAACAGCTCCGGCTATACAGCTTCCAGAAGAACTTGATGTCTCCAATACAGATTCGTGGACACCTTTAATATCTACATATTCGCTCTGGATTGACAGAGCCGCATTGCCGGATTTTGTTTCAACCAAAATCTTACCGACACCGCCACATAACTCAATAACCGCATCTTTTGCGTTCTTTCCAAGCTGGATCAACTTATCACCATAATATGCGAGTGTCGTTCCTGCCCGGTTAAGAATCTCAAATGCTGATGCTGAAATCTTAGTCCGATAGCCAGACCAAGATCCGCTGGTTTTATTACCAACTTCCAATCCGGTCCCATCAGTAAACTGCATAAAGTTGGTGGCTGTTTTTGCTGCTTGTAAAGGATTCGCATTAATTGAACCAGATGGTAAAGAAGCTAATTTGGTTGATGTCCACGTCACTGTATATGGACCAGAACCTTGAGTATAGTTAAATACTCTCAGCTGCCCATACGGTTCATTTAATCTTGTTATAAGGCCCCACGTTGAAGTAGTCTTTTTATAAATCCATAACGACCATCCGCCTGAAGATCTTAGGAAATCCAATTCAGGATTTGAGTTATTTGCAGAGATAAAACTAAACTGGACATCTGTTGTCTCAAAACCTCTGCCACCAAGTTTAAATGTTGTTGGCTGATTTGCATACGAACCTGTGATCTTTATTGTAGCAAATTCGACATAAAGATTTGACTCACCGTTTCCATTTACCGTATGCACTACCTGATTTGCGTCCTTACCTGCAGCGCCCTGTGGACCTTGAGGACCTGTTGCGCCGGTTGCACCTTTATCTCCCTGAGGACCTTTATCGCCTTTTACACCTTGAGGACCTTGTGGTCCCTGAGGACCAGTTGCTCCTTTATCTCCTTTATCACCTCTTGCTCCAGTAACACATACAGCTGTTGTCGTTGAAGTCGTGTTGTCAGTATAGGTAATCACCGATCTCGTCCAAATATATTTACTGTTCTCCCACCCAGGATAAGTCGTGCTCCACGATCCGCCGGACATGGCTGTTGCTGACGTTGATTTGTAATACTGTTCTACAATAGATTTAACGCCTTTACCGGTTGCACCAGTCCCTCCAGTATCTCCTTTGTCACCTTTGGCTCCGGTTGCTCCCTGTGCTCCTGCAATGCAAACTCCATTTTGATTCGGCGAATACGTTCTGTTACCAGCTCCGTCCGTTGTTACCGTACGGCTCCACATATACTTTCCATTAACCCATGTCGGCGCTGTCGTCGACCATGATCCACCAGAAAGTGATGTTGCCGATGTTGAAAGATAATACTCAACATCAACAAAAGATACATAATCCTCTGGAGCTGGTGTCCAGTCCGTGGCCATATTGCCTTCTTCTAATTTTTCCCATTGAAAAGTAAGTGTTCCGGTGCCAGTAACGCCTAGACCTAATCTCGGAATTATAACACTTCTCGTGCTATTTCCACCTTTAGGTATCGTATATGTAACCCAATATTTTGTCATTGTAGTAGTAAGAACGAAGTCGCACAAACCATCGCAGGCGGTTGATCTTTGTCCTTGACTGCCAACTACAGAAATAATATTTGACGGATTATAAAAATGCACTCGTATTTTATCGCCATTGACAGATGACTTTGCCCAGAAGGATAATGTATATACATTTCCATTTAGTAAGACCGTTGTTTTCCATGAGCATTTATCAGCATATCCCGATGTTGGATAGGTATACGTTATGGGAGATTTATGTGTTCCCACCAATAAATTTCTTCCGCCGACGACAATTCCTTCCGGTGTGCTGCCGACGTTGTAAGCAGTTGAAGTTGTATTATCCGTATAGGTGATGATCGTACGAGTCCAGAAATATGGTTTGTCCGCACTTGTCGCCGGAGGAGTTGCTGACCATACTCCAGTAGGGATCGTAGTTCCAGACGAACTTGCCTGATATGTAACCGCTGTGGATTTAACGCCTTTTCCAGTTGCCCCGGTATCGCCTTTATCCCCCTTACTACCTGTAGCTCCTGTTGCACCCCTCGGGATAATTGTATGGCTTATGCATAAACCTTTCAGATCTCCAGATGCAGTATTACTCCGATAATAAGCAACATGAGCATTTTTTGTATCTGTTGCCGTTCCAACGATCGCGAACATATCCCCGATTCGGCAGCCATTACGGATACCAGATGTACTAGACCAAGTTTCTTCGTGATTAATAGTTCCGTATGCCGTCCACTGAGACTCGGTGAAGGCATCTCTGACTACATTTGCTACAAGACTATATCCCTGTGAACCAGTGGCACCAGTAGCACCTTTGTTACCATATACACCGATAACTCGTTTTGTTGTGTCTACAGTTGTCCCATTTGTATAAGTAATTGTCTCGTAGTTCCAGAGATATTTATTGCTCTCTGTCATTGTCGGAACCGTAGACGACCATGAGGTAGGAACAGTCGAATTTGACGCGGAGACTGCATAATGCTCGGTAATACTCTTAATACCATTTCCGGTTGATCCGGTATCACCTTTATCCCCTTTACTTCCCCGATCACCGTATGATCCAATGATGCAAGGCACAGTTGTACTCGCCACGGTTCCGTCGGTATACTTCACAACCTCATAATTCCAAAGATACTTCTTAGCCGCAGACACCGACTGGACAGCTGTTGTCCATCCACTCGTCGCCGTTGTAACTCCGCTGGAAGATGCCGTTGCCAGGTAATAATTGACTACTGATCCAATACTCTTTCCATTGGTGCCATTTGCACCATTGGTTCCCATACGGCCGACACTATATATCGTGGATGTTGTGTTGTCAGTGTAAGTGATGATTGTACGTGTCCACAGATACTGCCCCGCGGATGCAGATGGCACAGACCCAGACCATGTGCCAGTTGGAACTGTTGTTCCGGAAGTTGAAACCTGGTATGCAACAGATGTCGATTTAACCCCCTTACCCGTATCACCCTTATCACCTTTGGCTCCAGCCTCGCCTTTGATTTTCGCCCACTTATACATTCCGACACTTGTAGGATCATCTTTTGCATAGTCCACGCATGTTCCGATATAAGCGCCAATATCCTCACCACTGTTCCCGGTGAATGTCTTCCCACCGTCATTACTATATTTGATGTGCAGATAACTGGTTTTCCCGTCTGCTCCATTGGTACCTGAAATTCCCTGTTTTCCCTGTGGCCCCTGCGAACCTTCCAGCTGCTGCCAGCTGTACTTCTTCGGATCATCCGAATCCGTCTGTGTAAAATCCACATACGTTCCAATGTATTTTGACGGTGTCTCTGTCATCTGAGACGCAGAGGTCGGATTCGAAACCGCAGAATATTTGATGTGAAAATACGTCGTTTTTCCATCTTTTCCGTCAGCGCCTTTGGGTCCCTGAATTCCCTGGTCACCTTTTTCACCCTGCAGGCCGCGCAAGCCCTGCGGACCCTGTTCTCCCTTAATTTTAGCCCATATATACGAGCCAACTGTCGTCGGATCCGTCTGATTGAAATCGGTACATGTTCCAACATAATCTCCCGGTGTCTCACCACTGTTCGCTGTAAAAGTTTTACCCCCATCATTGGAATACTTGATATGAAGATAGGTAGTTTTTCCGTTCGATCCATCTTTCCCAGGAAGGCCCTGCGTACCTTTTTCGCCCTGTAACCCCTGAAGCCTATACCATGTATATTTTCCAGGATCGTTTGAATCCATTTCCGTAAAATCTACGTAGGTACCAATATAAGTGTTGGGAACCTCTGTCATCTGGCTTGCAGACGTCGGATTCGAAACTGCAGAATACTTAATATGAAAATATGTTGTAGCTCCGTTCTGTCCATCTTTTCCAGCAATACCTCGCTCCCCCTGTGGTCCCTGGATTCCCTGCAGTCCCTGCGTGCCCTGCGGTCCTTGAATCTTTGTCCACTTGTATTTAGATGGGTCGGTAGAATCTGTCTTTGTATAGTCCGTATACACACCGATGTACGTCTTACCGGTTGATTCAGTAATAGAAAAGCCTGTCTTTCCATCCGCACTCGTTGCATAAGCGATATGAAAATACGGTGTTTTTCCATCTGCTCCCGGCTTTCCTTGGATTCCCTGCGTACCATCGGCACCTTTAATCTTACTCCAAGCATATTTCGTTGGGTCTGTGCTGTCCGCTACGACCTCATCTACATACATTCCGACATAATCACGATCCGAATCAGAAACGGAGAAACTGACCTTTCCATCAGAGCTATTTGCATAAGCAATATGCGTATACGTGGATTTGCCACTTTCGCCCTTTGGTCCCTGAATTCCCTGGTCACCTTTTTCACCCTGCAGTCCGCGCAGGCCCTGTTCTCCTGGATCTCCCTTATCGCCTTTCGGACCCTGAAATTTACTCCAGCGGTACCTCGCTGGATCTGTGCTGTCGGCTTTTTCAAAATCCACATACTGGCCGATATACGTCTTATCGACTGCATTGGTTGTCGAAAATCCCGTCTTTCCATCCGCACTCGTTGCATATGCGATATGAAGGTAACTGGTTTCTCCATCCGCACCATCGTTTCCTGCAATGCCATCTGCGCCATCCTCACCGTCATCTCCCTGAAACTTCCGCCAGGTATACTTTGTAGGATCTGTACTGTCCTCCAGTATATAGTCCACATAGGTACCGATATATTTTCCTGTATCCTTTCGCAACTGATTCGCTGTCGGGTTCGGAACATCAGCATATCTCGCATGAAAAAAACTTGTCAGACCGTCTTTTCCAGGCTCCCCCGCAATTCCCTGATCTCCAACAACCTTTACCCAGGCGTAGACGCTCGGATCTGTCAGAACCGGCTGCTTTGTCGTCCGATTGTATGCAATACCCATGTATGCTTTTCCAGCAGATTTGATTGATATTCCATCGCCCGTTTCTGTATCAGCAAATACAACCCATGTGTAAAATGTCCGGTTCTTTGCCAGTTTCTCAAACTGCGCAGACAGGTTCTCCATCTTCTCGGAAATTCCACTTGATTTAAGCTGATATTCGCCCAGTGTCGCTGTGTACTTATCGTTGCAGGTGGAAGATTCCAGCTTCATGATCCGCGCGGACAGATACAATTCTCCGGCGTCATCTACGATATTGACTGTATCGCCGATCTTGATTCCATCCGGCAGATATGCCAGCTCCACTTCATAGGATACCGCAGCATCATAGATCTTTTTCAACTTGGATACAGCACGGTTGCACAACTCTGACTGACTTAACGTATCATAGGTGTAAGTCTGGACAATATGACCGGTTCCATTTCCTTTTTCGGAAAGATACCGGCTCCATTTGGCCACTGCGCTCCGGGAATAAATCGTACTGCCGGACAGATATATATCGCCGTCATCATACTTATACCCTTTCAGATTGATCGGCGTTTCACTGTCTTCCGGATATCCGCCGGTAACGGAAAGTGCCGTAGCCAGATCTTCTACTGAACTTTTTACAATGATATTTTTCACTTCCCGGTTGATCCGAAGTTCTCGCCCCTGATCTACGCCGCGCTTCTTATGCAGGTTGATATATTTGTGCTTGATTTTCAACCGGTCGATTTCAAAAGTATAGGAAACTTCCGCGTCAAACTGCGTGGCAACGCTCAAAATACGCTCAGAAGCGGTGGTCTCACCCTCCCAGGACAGTTTCCGGTTATAATTGCTGACCTCATTGATTCCAATTTCAAAGCCGGAATCGTCGCTGAATTTTTCAACATAGTAGCTCGCTGGATATGCCTTGTCTGCTTTGTATTCGCCAACTGTCTCGTTCAGGAGATCCATACCGGCATCCTCGGCATAGATTTCTACTTCCTGTTTGGAAATATTTTCTTCGCTGGTAATGATCGTATAAAATTCCTGCTCATCGCCATTCTTCCGAAGAATATAATTGCCAACAGAACCATACTGTTTCGCATCATTCCGCGTGCTCGCCGTGTAATTCAGCGTAAATTCTAGTGTAGCAACACCTGCTTCCACCTCTTCTGTTTTCAGATCATCAGAAATGTACAATCCCTTCGGTAGCTCTGTGCTTGCCTGCCCAAGGACATTCATATGTCGGTCCGCAAAATATAAAATCATAGAAACACCTCCCTGTATTTCATTGTGTATGTTGGCTGTGTTGCCCAGTCCGATGCAATGCATTGGATCTGATTCATTCCAGGCTGCAGGCAAAAGTTCTCCCAATCGTTGCCCAACGCACCAAGATCCTGTCTCGGAAGTCCCTGTAACATGACCTCTCCATTGCTACAGTCAGCTGTCAAAACCTGATTTACCGAAAATTTATTCGGAATATCACGCCATTTTTCTACATTGTCAATTCTCACGAAGATGCCGCGGAAATAATTTCTGGTGACAAGCTGATTTCCTGTATTTCGACTTCCCCACTGTCCCAAATACAATTTCACTGTTGCCACTTTCACATCTTTTAATTCTGGAACTGTAAATTCCGGATAACTGCCCTTCCAGAAAAAACGTATTTTCTCTCCATGTTTCATCATGTCGCTTGCGCCATACGTTTGGCTGTATGGGTTTGCATCTTTTCGATGGCAAGGTTCAAAAGTATATGTTTTGACGATACGCGGGTTGTTTCCACCTACCCACATATTCATGTGCGCTGTGTTTCCGATCGTATCGGTTTTGTATATCTCCTGGCAGCAGATCATTTTTCCGTTCGCATCGCAGAAAGCAATCGCCTGGCAGCCCGTCTGCCCCATAAGACCAGTTTCAAACCAGCTGTTCATGTAACAATAGAGGTGCGTCGCTCCCTTTGCTCCATTGGAATCTACCACATCAATAGATTTCATAGCTCCATTCCAGCCGTTTGTGTTTGGACTTACATATCCACTGCTGGCCAGATACAGACCTTTGATGCTGTCTACGCTCATGACACCCAGCTTTCCAGCCGTCTTGCTGTTACTGTATAAGAAGTTGCTCCCTGTATCATCTTTCCACGCCGCATCCTGTGACCAGACATATTGGTCAGCATAGCTTGTTATCAGTTCGCTTTTTTTGTATGTTTCTCCGTTCAACTCATCCGGATCACCGAACTGAAGAATTTTCTTGGAGTCATTTACAAAACCTACTACTCCATTTTCACTGTGCATTACTGCCTGAAGCTTTGGAAAGGCCCGATAAGTGCCGTTGTACGACACAATGAACGTTTTTCCGTCATCCGCAGTCGGATTCACCGTAAATTCTTCCACCGAATACTTGAATGGATCCGCGCAGTAAAATTCCAGCTCCGCAGTGATCGCATTTCTTCCCGCCGGCACTTCACTCGTTCCCTGCTTTGTTCCGATATAATATTTGTCCGGCTCATCCGCAAAAATCAGCGTTGCCTGCTCCTCATCCAGCAATGCATTCAGTTTGTTGTACGCATTCCGGAAAGCCCCATTATCTTCCGCAATCAGCTGATATCCTACCACGATCGTCCTTGACGGGTACCGTTTCCTTCTGTACCTCGCACCGTCCAATGCACCGACTTCCAGCTCCGTAAGTTCTGTATTGATAATTTCCCGGCCGGACACATACAGTGTCCGGTATCCGGGAATCACATTTTCCAAATAGTTTCCATTAAACATGAGAGCCTCCGAAGGCAGGTTCTGCCCTGGGTACCGCTCTGTGGTATCTACAAAGTTATACATTAGTTCTCCTGCCTTTCTTTCTGTTCTCCCTTGTCTCCTGTTTCTCAATTTCTTCTCGTGTATACGTTGCAGTCGCTTTTCCAATCTCTCTTCCGTCCAGATTAACCGGTACGTAGATGGTATACTTTCCGCTGCTGCTGTACTGGTAACTGTCGTTCAGATCTTCATAGCCTGTTCTAAGGCTCATCCCGATTTCCGGCACAGGTGTAAGCTCCGGAATCTGTATCAGCTCCATGGCTGCCTGCTTTGCCTCCTGCACATGATCCATGATGCCGTTGATCCAGCCGATTCCGAAATAGTTGCCCAGCTTATCCGTCACCCGCGATGGGCTGTGAATCTGCGCTTTTGCCCGGATCGCCGCCTCTGCAGCCGCCGCAAGCTGTGCCGCCACTGCTCTTACATGGCCGACCTGGCTTGCCATACCGTTAGCGAGACCCATGCCGATGTAAGCACCGCTGTTATAGGCCCCACCTGCCGATGATCGCATGGTAATTACGATTGAATTTGACATTGTTTCTGCTGTAGAAACCGCCCTTGACATTCCAGCTGAAACGCCATTATTAAAATTATTTCCAACCGCATTTCCAGAAGTCTTCGCTTTACTTTCTCCTTGGGAAAACTGCTTAATCAATGCACTGATCGCAGATTTCGCCTTGTTTCCCAATGCATCCAGCCCAGAATTCACAACATTCACGCTGGAGCGCATACCTGTAAGCGATTTTTCAGCGCTTTTCGCATTTCCGGCGATTGACTTCATACTGGAATTTACTGATTTCAGAGCAACTACCATAAGACCGGTTCCTGCGGCTCCGGCCACCATTGCCGCTGCAAATACGCCAACTGTTACAGCTGCCGCGCCAGAAGATCCTGCCAAAATCACAAAAACTGCACTGGCCGCAGTACCAGATCCAAGTAATGCCGTCAATCCAGCCGCACTGGCCTTTGCGCCAGCCGCTACAAGTGGAAATGCTGCTCCCATAATCGTCAAACCTGCACCTGCCATCACAAGCGAAGCTCCAAGCACCGCTGCTCCGGCAGACAATGCAATTACTCCTGCGGCTGCAGCCAGTGCAGTTACGCCGACCAACGCAAGACCAACTCCGAGCACGGTTGCGCCAACTCCTCCAACAGCAGCTCCGGTGCCAAAAACAATCATGCTTGTGCCAAGCTGAGCAATAGCTACCGCTCCCTGGATTCCATATTGTACAATTGAAGGAAGAACAGCGGACACAACCGCCAATGCCGCGCTGGCAATCAACGCACCTGTTGCTACCAAAACAATAGCGGCTCCAAATGCAATAAAGCCAACTGCTCCCGCTGTTAGTGCTGGTCCAAGAGCAGCCGCTCCAACTGCCAACAAAGCGATTGCCGCAACCATGCCAACCATACATCCAATAGCCAGCGGACCGGCATTTGCAAGATTAATAGCCGCCAAGGATAACAAACTGATTCCGGCTGCTGCAATTAATACCGCAGCGCCAAACGCAACAAATCCAACCGCTCCGGCCGAAAGCGTTGGCGCTACACTCTTGGCCACCAGCATCAAGCCGCCAAGTGCAACCACCATTCCTACCATTACGCCGATAGCCAGCGGACCGGCACTCGCCAACTGAATCGAAGAATATGCCAAAAGTGCCAAACCTGCGCTAATCATTAGCACAGCCGCTCCCAACGCCAGAAGCGCCGGTGCCATCGCTGTTAATTTCTTTGAGCCGCCGGACATAGATGAAAACATTTTCGTCATACCAACTGCGAGCCCTACTACCACGCCAGTCAAACCGGCAAAAACAGCTATTGCCCCCGGACCAGCATTGGCTACTGCAATTGCCGACTGTGCAAGCAAGTAGAATCCTGCGCTGATCGCCAGCACTCCAACGCCCATCATCATAAAAGCCTTGGCAGACGCTACCATTTTCTTCGCACTACCGCCGCTGGATTTTCCAACCGCCTCCTGGCCTTTTGAAACACCAAATAGCCCAGGTGCGATTTTCCCGAGTCCAGCCTTTGCCAGCCCTCCAACAGCTCCTGTAAATGCGCCAACAAATGGTGCTACAGCCTTAACGATTTTAAAGCCTTTATATGCAATCAAGAGTTTCGGAAGTGCCACCGCTACTTTTGCAATCGCGTCCGAATGTTTTTCCAAAAATCCAGAAACTGCTACAATTCCATCTTTGACCTCTCCCAAAGTGGTAGAGAAATTTTCAATACTTTCTGTGCTGCCAAAAGAACCTGAAAGCTTCTTGATATCTCCTATGATCGCCCCAGCCGCATCGCCCAGCGCCGTTCCCGCTTCCAATGCGTCCGTTTTGAAAATATCCCAATATGGTTTTGATTTCTCAACCATTGATTCTATTTTATCGACAGCCTTTTCGATCCCTTTTCCGCTGGCAAGCTTTTCATCAATTTTTCCAACCGTCTCAGTTGCGATGCCAACCAAACCTCTCATTTTTCCGCCAACCTGGTTGAATGCAGTAATTCCAAGTCCTTCCATAGCAGACTGCAGTTTCACGACATCGTGCTGAAGATTATCCATTTTGATCTCTGCCATTTCTTTGGCTGCACCGTCACTGTTATAAATGGCATTGGTTAACTTGTCAAAATCCTCTGGTGCCGCACTCACGATTGAAAGCAGACCTGACATACCCTCTTTTCCAGCTAACGTAGCAGCGTATTTGGCCTTTAACGCTCCCTCTGCTCCATAAGCCTTTTCCGTTAAATCTGCTAATGCTTCATTATACTTCTTTTCTGTCAGCTCTCCATTGGCATACTTTTCGTCAAGTTTTGCAAGGTTCTCTTGGAACTGATCCATTGGCATTTTGCATTGTCCAAATGCACCGCGCAGATCGGTTACAATGTCCATCAGAGACTTCATCGAGCCATCACCATTCTGCAACGATATGCCCAAATAATCCATTGCGTCACTGATATCATCTGTTGGCTTTGCAAGATTCGTCAGAATAGTTCGAAGGCTACTTCCGGCCATGCTGCTTTTCAATCCTGATGAAGCCATGAGACCGAGAGCGATGGCTGTATCTTCTACACTATAGCCTAACGATCCAGCTACCGGAGCCGCATATTTAAATGATTCACCCAACATGGCAACATTTGTATTGGAATTGGCCGAAGCCGCTGCAAGAACGTCAGCAAAATGTGAAGCGTTAGAAACTTCTTTCGTAAAACCATCTTTAATAATTTTGGTTGTGCCATCTGCTGATAAGCCGAACGCTGTCATCGCATCTGTTACAATGTCAGAAACGCCTGCCAAATCTTCTCCCGACGCTGCGGCTAGATCCATTACACCTTCGATTCCATTTAACATATCCTCAGTTTTCCAGCCGGCCATTGCCATATACTCCATCGCAGAAGCTGTCTCGCTTGCGGTGTACTGCGTGGATTTTCCAAGCTGTTTTGCCTTTTCAGACAGTCTATCAAAGTCGGATCCTGTAGCTCCGGAAATAGCTGCTACAGACGACATAGCATTCTCAAAATTCGCGCCAGCGCTTATTGCACCAGCAGTCAAGCTTTTCAGTCCGCTTCCGATTGCCGAGACTGCCTTGGATCCAATCGCCGCCATAGCACCAAATCCAATTCCACTTGTAAGCGTATTTTTCAGATTATCAGCATAACTGCTACATGATTTCATCATTGACGAGAAGTTTTTATCTTCCGCGCACAAAACCGCTTTTACGCTATAAGATTCTGCCATCTGTTCGCCCTCCTTTCTTTAACAACTTGGATATTCCAACAAAACGCGGATCGCTCTTCTTATGTTTCTTTTCCTTCACATTTTTTAATTCTTTTTCATAGTCGAAGAAATTTCGGAATCTTTTGTATACTGGCACTGTTTTCTTCCCAGATTTTTTCTGCGCCTGGGCAGCAAAATTCAGAAAGGCTTGCCGATGTGCCCTGTATTCGTCGTCTACTATCCGATATCTCAGCGCTTCCATCATAATTTCGTACTGTGCTATCGTCAGACGATCAACCTGCTCAAACGATGTGAATCCCAAATACCGGAAGCAGCTGATTGCAGCTTCCCGGTATTGTTCTTCGAAGCTCGCCTCTTCATGAGTTATATCGCCTACTTCTTCGCTTTTTCTTCCTCGATCGTCTTCTCGAGATTCTGGACGCATTTCTTCGTAGCATTTGCACTCTTTAAGAAACCCATCGTATCTTCGAAGAGCTGATTGATATCGGTATCCGGATCATCAATATATTCATCCAGAATTTCTGTAGTTGCTCTCGGATTCTGCCCTTTATTCGCTACGAGTAACAGATCCTCAAGAGACTCTACATCTCCGTCCATGATCCCTGCCACAGCGTATCTCAGGCCAATATTCTTCTTAGCATCTTTTACTCCGTCTACCGGCATAGTTACTTTTTTATTCATTTCTCTCATGAATCCCATGCCAAAATTAAACTGATACACCTGTCCATTGATTGTAAGTTCCATATCATTTTTCTCCTTTACTGTTCCAAAAAGAGGACGATTGCTCGCCCTCTGCATTTTTACGCTCCTGTTTTAGTTGTATCTGTAAATACATATGCCGCTACTTCCTGCTGTGCGGCTGTCACTGTCACATCGCCTTTCTCGCCGGTTCCGTTTACGCCAAAGGTAAGGGATACTTCTACCATATCCTCGGCATTCGAAGTCTTTTCCAGCTCCGTTACGTACCCCTGGAAATATTTTCCCTTGAATTTATTGCTTCCGCTGGATGCTGGTTCATCCAGATTTGCTTCCCAGATCTCGACCAGTTCATCATTGATCATGGCATCTTCAAGAGAGTCGATCAGTGTGTCGCCCTTGGCAAGAATACTGGTTGCCGTAATCTCAACCTCGGCTGCTCCCGGGGTTCGAATCGTGCCGTCCTTGGTCTCTGTGGTATCGGCATCTTTGCTTGTCGTTCTTCCGTTTTCTGTAGTAAAGGCTAATGCTGTAGCTGCATTTTTAGCCGCGTCTTTCTTGAGACGGTACAGATAGACGATCTTTTTGCCACGGATCGCATCTGCAAATAACTGCAAATCAATTGTTTTTCTCATGCTGTTCTCCTAACTGAATGAAAAGGTCACTTCCAGAATTCCGTGAAGAAGTGGCTGTTTCGTTGTTATGTCCGCCAATATCTGCTGATTCATTTCCTGCACGGACCAGGAAAAGTGGCCGGTATGTTCTAATTTCCTGCAGATCTGTTTTGCCTGCAGCAGTATCTGTGATACCGTTCCACGCTGCCGTGGATTGCTGTGCCATACATGGATCGTCTGGCTGACCGTCCCGAACACAGCGCTTTTATTTTCCCTGTCATTCTGGTCGTTGTCTGCCAGATAAAGAAACGGGTATGGCGTGCCTTCCGGCGGCAGAAACGTATCATACACGCTGTCCGGATATTCTTTTTTCAGTGCAACCAGAAGGGCACTGAACAATTCCTGCTGTGGATCCATCAGTTCACCTCACTAATTTCTTCATATCCGACTTGAATTTTTCCTTCTGCTGGTTATAGGACGGCCGCATATAAGGCTGTGCGTTCATAAAACGGGTACCATGCTCGACATACGTTGCGTATTCTGCTGTAGGCTCCACTTCAGCTGTAAGACCGCCATCCCGGATTTCAAGAACGATGCTTCGTTTCAATGTTCCTCCTACGTATCCCGGTATTCCGGTACTTTGTGGAGTTCCCACCGGAGCCTTTCTTTGCGCCGCTTCCTGCAAAGCCGCACCATTTGCTTTCACTACTCTCTTTACATCACTCATCTGCACATTTTTCTTCAGCTTCACCTGAAACTTTTCCATTCCTTCCAGCTTGATTTTCGGCATCAGACCACCTCCGATAGTATGAATGTCTGTTTTACACGCAATTTCCGCGTATAGTCCACTTTGTAGGTCGTGTTTCCAATCCGGATCCTGTCAAACGGCTTCTGATAATGGTTCTGGAGCTGCACTGTCACGCTGCCCTGACGGATCCCACCGTATACGATCTGCATGATTTCCGCCCGCGTATCCATCACAGATGCCATTTTCCGCACCTCTGTTACCTGATCGTCGGCATAGTTTCCAGTCGTTGGATCATACTCACCCGGCAGGACTCGCCGGAAGAAAATTGGCGTATCGTATCTCACAGAAACTTCACCTTTCCCTTCCTTGCCTCCCGCTGGCTGTCCAGATAAGACTGAATATCATCCATGTACCCGGCAAAATCATTTTCAGACCAGGAAAGGCTCTCGCCCTCAACACTGTGAGAGGAGAGCCCTTCTGATCCGATTCGGTTGAATCGAATGACTGAAACATCCAATATGATGTATTCCATTTCTTCCGGCGGCTCCAGACCGCCAAGAAGAAATTTCAACCGCTGTTTCGTGGCATTCAGAATCAGCTGTAGCTGCTGTTCTGTCTTTTTATCTGTGTCTTCCAGTCCAAGAAGCAGTTTCAGATCTTCGAGCATCGACTGCCTCCTACTTCTCTGGTTCTTTTACCAGTTCGATCACCGGGGTTCCACGCAGGTTTTTATCCGAAGCAAGCTCTTCCAGACGCTCTTTCGAGACCTTGATTCCCTCGCGCGGGAAAACATCACCCTCTCGGTACTCATGGTCATCGTCATGAAGATCCGTAAAGTATTCAATCACCCTGTACATAGGTTCCTCCTTCTCAGCTCTTCACAGCTACTGTTACATCGCCGGAACGGACTGCTTTATAGTTCTGATCACACTCAACCAGCGTGATGTGATGGGTTTCTGTAGATGCGATTTCGGATTCTCCATCCCATTTGCTCCAGTTTTTCACGTCATCGCCGTATTTCACGGTAGTCGCGGATGCCGCATCTTTGTACTTCCAGCAGTTTTTCATAGACATCAGCTGCTCTTTTACGGAGATCTTTGTTTTTCCGGTTTCAGAACCTTCTGCGGATGTCAGGGTCAGTTTTCCCAGTGTCTGGGTATCAGCTCCGCCAACAGAGATATAGGCGATCGCATCCAGGTACTCACAGAAGATCCGCAGTCCCATGATTGCAAACAGATCCGACATTGCACGCTCATAAGAGCCCTGAGAGTGGAAACCGATGAAATTTGTGGTTGGATCTGTGGTATAAACCAGGCCTGATTTTGCAAATTCAGAATCACCCGGGTCAACATAATATCCGATGATATTGTTGAGCGGAGTGGCGATGACTACGTTTTCCGGAATTTCAGAGCTGATAAAAACAACCTCCGCTCCAAGGAAATTTTTCATGTATTCAAAGCCGAATGCCGTCTGCAGCGTGATGTTCGCAGCGCCAACATATTTGTATACATCCAGTGTGTTCACCCAGAGGGCTGTTCCGGTTGCACTTCTCCGCATCTTTTTAAATTTGTCCTTTACTTTACCGATTGCCATCGCAACCGCCATCTGCCAGGTGCTTTCATGTCCGGTCAGGGATCCGGCTTTCAGCTGAGCATAGAACTTATCCATGACCACGTTCTGCAGATCCGTTTTAAATTCTTCATCTGTGGACTGTACAGCGGCATCATAGCCCTTTTCTGCGATCGCTTCCAGGGATACACCTTTTCTGTACTTTTCGATCCGAATGGTATCAAACGGTGTCTCCACTACCTCATAACGGGAATACGGGATTTCCTCACCCTCGCCTACATCGCCGGACTGAAGGGTTCCTGTTACTTTCTTTGTTTTTAATACCGAATTGTTTTCTTTTCGGATCATCCGGGCAATACCAAGAATGTCCAGAAGTGCCTGAATATTCTTTCCAAAGCTCGTTACGAAGTCAATCTCACGGGCTTTTACCTGGATCTGCGCCTGCCCTGTCATGTTCTCCGGTGCTGCAAATACCTGCAGCCCTAATTTTCCAATTTTGTGCATATGTTTTCCTCCTACTGAAATAATGCAATGTTTTCAGCGATCAGCTTCTGTCTTTCCAGCGGATTGCTGACCGCCATGATCTGTTCTTTCGTCATGGATTTCCCGCCGGAACCGCTTTTCGGTGAATTTCCTTTCAGAGCTTCTTTCACTGCTGCCTGGACAGCTGCTTTGTACAGCTTGGAAAAAGATTCCACTGCTGTCTTGGTATCCTCTGCATTGTCCGATACCAGATGCCCCAAAAGTTCATCAGGAATGTTGATCTCTTCGTCTGCCAACATCTTTCTGGCTGTCTTTGCCATTTCCGTAACAGCATTCTGTCGCTTCAGATCTGCCAGCTCTTTTTCCAGCTGTCTCGTTTTGTATTCGGCTTTCTCTTCCTTGGTCATCTTGGCCAGTTTTTCCGCTTCCGAAAGTTTATCGTCCGTCAGTGCCTTCCACTTTTCCTGCGCTCTGGTCACTGCTGCATTTACTGCTTTCTGGATTCTACGGTCATACTCTGCCTGGTTGTCTCCTTCTTTCAGGAAATCATCAAAAGATACTTCGTTGCCGTTATCACCAGATCCTGCTCCAGCTCCGTCCTCGTTTCCGTCCCCGGCCCCGCTGCCGTCTCCTTCACCTTCTGCAAATAACTGCAGGTTGTTCATTGGAATTCTCCAACGCATGTTTCTGTACTTCATTTCTTTTCCCTTTCTGCCCCGTCCCGTTCCATGCAGGCCCGTGCCGTTGCTCCTGGTATTGTAGTTTAACGACATCCCGGTCACACCTGTTACACAATCCGGACACAGTCCGGGTATTCGTCAGCGATCATACAGATGCCGACAAAAAAGGAATCCACCAGAGTTCTTGCTTTCTCCGATAGATTCCCATACTGTATATCAACCCATCCGGGCGATACTTTGTATTCTATTTCATCCCTTGTCAGATCCTCAATCGAGCGGATCAGTGTCCGCACAAGGCTGGAAACGCCCGCACAGACGATGTCCTGCCCGTGCGGTGCGTACATTGCATGACCGGATACCTTGATTTCGTTCTTACGAACGGATACTTCAATCACTCTTTGATCCTCTCTTTCTTAAATGGGCATAAAAATACCACCGGCCTCTCGACTAGTGGTAACTATGAAATAATCGCGCCAAGTAATGCAGACAATATCACGTTGAATGTTTCAGCACAATATTCTTTTGCTTTCTGCATGCGGCTGTTTTCTTCCAGGAACTGTACGCCCTCAAACGTAATCTCAAATGGTCTGTCTGTTTGGAGCATTGGCGCGTCTTTTGTTTTGTCAACGACCACAAATCCTGTAATATATCCCTTCCTTACAAGTGTTGCAATGATCTTGCACCAATAGCTTTGCGGAATATCAAATAATTTTGAATTCCACGCGAACTGTTCGAGTTCTGGTTCTACACCGAGTTTCATGCATTCGTACAGATATCTCAGTATTTTATACATGATTACTTCCATGTCATTCTTTGCCATTATCGTTTTTTACTCCTTAAACAGTTTTATACGAACGGAACCATCTCTTTTACGTCCTTCAACGTCCTTTTTGCCTTTTCAAGCAACGAATTTTCGAACAGATATGAAATACCTTTCGGCGTGATAATGGTATCGGGCAGGCCGCCTAAAAAGACGCCATCTTTCGTATGATTGACGACAATGCCTTTTACATACTCTTCCGTAATCAGGCTTAAAATGATATACTGCCAATAATTCTCAGGAATATTATAAGCTGATGCTGTAAGGTAACACGCTTCTGGTTTTTCACCCTTTTTCAAGCATTCATACAGATATTTCAGTACCTGGTATACAATCACGAAATAATCATTCTGAGCCATTTGTCCTGTCTCCTTATCATCAGTTGATAATTAACTGATTCTTGCAAGAATCACAGTAAAAAGTATTGGTTTTTTCACGGTCGCCAACAGGAATCATGATTCCTGTTTTACATTTTTTGCACAAAACTTTTTCGCCTTTCCTCAAGAGCTTTACTCTCTCATGAGGCGGAATATTCAGAGTATTCGTCATAAACAATCACTCCCATTTCAGATTCGGATATTTATCATTTATATGATTAATTATATCCTGGAGCACTTTCTCTGTCAATTCAATGTTTTGATGCCTGTACTCGTTCACATAGCATTGCAGTTCTTGACTTTTGGTATTTGGCTTGTTGATTTTGGCATGCGTGGCCTCGTGAATCACCGTAATAGCCGTTTCACGAACCGTTTTGGTATTATCAGCATAAATGTTGATTTCTCCATCTTCGAAAAGTCCGTCCAGTCCTTCATCAACATCAACTCCGTACCATACCTTTATTTGAATATCATTTTCCTGAAGATATTCCAACATTTCCATTCCGATGCTGGACTTTTTCATTTCTTTCATGATATTTCGAGGTTTGATAACGTCTCGCCCCTTTGATCTGCCATCCAATGTTTGGAATATTCCTTCGTTGTCTTTATATCTTGCCTTTCTGTTTTTCGATGCTTCCCATTCTTCTGTGGTACCACCCTGCTCCAGAAAGTCCAACCATTTCTCATATTCTGCACTGTCTTCATAGGCTGCCGTGGAGCAGTGGCACCGTGGATGCATCGGCGGCGCGTTCGTTCCCGGCATCATATCCTGCACTTTGAAATGCTTACCATCCAACGCCTGGCACCGCTCGCAGACATCTGCATTCCCGCAGGCAACGTATGTATACTCCTCGAATCCGTTTCGAAGGTAGGACTGTTTCTGCGCTTCTGTCTGGACTCTGGCAAGCTCCGTGACCATGAGCCGCTCTGCATCCTCCCTGCTTGCGCCGAAGCGTTTCTGCAGGTGCACCGCAAGCTCCCGCGGGTTCTTTCCCTGGATCAGCCCCGTTTTCAACAGCTTATCCAGCTCTGCTTTCAGCATGTCCTGGTACATCCAGATCCGGTCAGAATAGGTGGCATTGTGGAATGATGCATCCACGATTGTCCGCGCCATTTTTCCATTTTCCTGCACGGAATTGCCGAGAATGCCCGCCTGTCTGCGAAACTCTTCTATTGTCTGCTGTGTCAGCGTCCGATCGAAATATTTCTGCAGTTCATCGAATCCGGATACCATTTCCAGCCCAATATTGGCTTTCAGCAGTTCCAGACGGTTGATCTTCATGGTTGCATTGTACAGCCGCATCTCTTCATTCGCCTGGTCGGAAAAATCTTTTTCTTTGACGTATTTCGCCGCTTTCCTGCCATACTCTTCGATATCGAGCTTGGAAACCCTTCTCTTTGCTTCTGCCAGCGAAATCTTCTCAGCATTGGCGTATTTTGCGTAAAATCCATCGATTTCCTTCTGAATCTGATCCGCCATATACGCATAGGTCTTCCGGATCTCTTCTGCATAGGTCTGCTCAGACATCTTATTCTTCTTGGCATGTTCCGTCTCACGTTTCTGCCAGTATTCCTTACTCGTCATCCTGTCCACCGCCGCCAAACATCTGCTTCATCACTGGATCCGCTCTCACCTTGTTCTGATCGGTATCAATTTTCTTGATTTCATCCTGTACATTGTCCACAATAGACAGCACCCCGAGCTGTGTTTCCTGGCTGACCACACCTTCCAGATTCTTCGCAATCTCTGCCTCTTCCTGCAGGTTTGCCGGGAAATTTGGTGTAAAATGTGGATGGATCTTCACCCAGTCATCTTTTTTCATTCCTGAGACCGGATTTGAGAAAATCAGACGATACCTCCGGTTCATTCCGCTGGTAAATTTCCGCTCTTTCGTTTTTTCCAAGTTACTCATTGCCTGCAGCTTATATTTCATGGCGATGCCGGAACTGGTGCCAAAATTCTCGTCCGAGATATTGGCCACCATGCTGATATGGAAAATGAGCTTTTCCAGACGATCGATCAGATGCTCCTGCGTGGTATCACCATCCGGTTTCTGAAGAAATTCGACAATCAACCGTTCGGTGTCCCCGTCGAAATTAATGATTCTGTCATCCCGGATATGCGCCACATCGTCTTTTTCCAGCTTGGAACCAAGAACCTTGAGATAGGCATCCGCGAAATAGTCAACATCATTGGCTTTCTCGCTGATCGCCTTGTTGTATGCATTAATCATCGTAAGGACCGGCTCGAAGATTCCCATACGCTCCTTGTTTTCTACGTACTCCGATGCCGGAACGCCGTCGAAGCCGTGTATCTTCTCGTCTGCATCCCAGAGCAATTTTCCTTTGATTGTAAACCAGCGGACCTTCGTCTCGTCCGATACGCTTCCATGAAGGATCTGATTCGAATCGTAATACAGCCGCACGAAATATCGTTCCCTTTCCAGCACGGAATCGTCGTAGATCATGAATGCATCCAGCGGGCTCAGATAGGTGATACCGATATTTCCGTTCTCATCTACGTAATACATTTCATAGCCTTTGCCGAAGATACTGCAGATCTTGGACAGTTCGGCATTGTTATCGTCCTGATCATTATACTGATCCAGAAAATCAACATATTTCTCAACCGCTTCGTTTCCATCGTCTACCTGCAGTTTGATCGGATGCCCGATGAAGAAACCGTTCATCGTATCCACGATGTATTTCGCAAAGTTGACCATGATCCGGTTGTCCGGCTTCCACTTGGGTTTTAACGGCTCATGCAGGATCGGGTAATCCGTCTCGTAGGCCTCCTGCAGCCTGCCGTATCTAAATGCGCACTCTCCGGAATGCCGCATGATAAATTCGTTCAATTTGGCATCTGTCAGCGTCTCTTCCGACGGTAGCCTATACAAATTCGTTCGCACTTCTATATCCCTCCTTTCACCTTTCTGTTCAGCCGTGGTCGCTCCCCAAGTATTGTATATACAAAATATCGTACAGCGTCCATCGCATGATCATATTGCTTCACTGGCTTGTCTTCTCCGTTTTCAGCAGCTTTTTTATCCCAAATATAAGATGCAAATTCTTTAATTGTATTTATACAAGTCGTTGAAAATACAATTTTTTGCAAATTCAATTTGGTTGCTACCAATCGAATTCCGTCCTCTACATCATTTTTGGCTTTTATGATTTTGAATCCACGTTTTCGCAATTCCGCAATAAAAGAAGCAGCCGCAGGATCCACTATAATTGCGCGAATTTCCATCTTATCCAGCCAATTTCCCAAGTCATCTGCATACTCTGCATCCGTTTTCTGCTTTCCTTCCTCTCGTCCAGAATAATAATATTCTTTCGTACAATACCAAACGCCATCCGTTCCTTTTTCCCACAGGAGAAACACCGTTGCATTTTGAGTTCCATAATCGCAACTGACATATCTATTGCTGTCAAGCAATAAATTTTCAAATAGCGATGGATCTTTCACATGTTGTGCTTCGCTGAACATATCGTAGATAATACCCTCAGCCATAGCCCACAGGCCCAGGATGTATCTTTTATAGAACACCCCGGTATACATGTTTCGATATCTGGTTTTTATTTTCTCAGATAGGCTTAGGTTGTCATCCATTGTAAAATGGAGATACAGCAGCTGTTTTTCTTTCCTCTTGTCAATCCAATTGAGCTTAAACCAGTGATACGGACCGTCCGGGTTGCAGTTAAACCAAAACTTGGAACCTTCAACGGAGCATCGGCCGGTTGCCTGATTGACGAAGGATTCCGGCATCAGTGCAACCTCATCAAAGAACACACCCGCCAGCGTGATACCCTGAATCAAATCTTGTGAACGCTCATCTTTTCCGCCAAAAATATAAAAGTAGTTCTCAGCATCGCCTTTTCTGATCAAAATGAGATTGTCCGCTCTGCGGTCAGTTACGGAATATCCTCTGGATTTGAGCATCAGTTTCAACCAGAACAGAACATTACGTCGGAAGGAACCGATGGTCTTGCCACACATGGCAAAGTTCTGACCGTTGAACGTATGCATCGCCCACATCACGAATGAGAGGGACATGCTGATAGTTTTTCCGGATCGGATCGCACCGTCAGCTATAATTCCGTCCTTATCGTGAACAGGCGAATCCTCGCACCACCAGGTAAGAACCTGATTCTGCTTTCTGGAAAACGGCGAAAAATGAAATGTCTGGTCTTTCTGACAATTTTTAATGTTTCGCGTGAGATTCTTCAGCTTTATTTTCAACGATGAGATCTTCTCATACACTCTCATCACCCCAGACTTCCTGCGCCACGGTATTCATCGCAGAAAGGAATCCATCATCGCCGGTTTCTTCCTGCTGAACATCCTGTTTACTCATTTCAAATTCAAGCTGCATTGTTGCCAGCTCCAGCCGTGCATCATCGTAACCAAATTTATGCAAGGCCTCGATGGCTCGCTGACGCCGTGCCTGCACACGGGTCAGGGCATCTTCTATGGACTGGATCTGTCCCAAAATCCCCTCGTATTCTTTTAAAACAGTTGGTTTTCCTTTTTCAATTCCAGATCGATATCCGGTAACACTCATTCCCGCTGGAACTTGTTCTTCTGGCTCAATATTTTCATCGGCCGTCGGCTGCTCCATGTTCTTCAGCATCTCAATTCTTTTCAACATCCGCCGTTCCCGCACAGTCAATAGCTGAATTTCCTGCAGGAGCAACTGCTCCTTGTCCGGCGTCACCATTTCAGTCAACCGTTTTTCTTCTGGATCCAGACAATCAAAAAAGAGAGCTTCAAACTCTCCTGTCTTAACTGCATTCTTATTTCCCGGCGGACCGGTCGCATTTTGATTTCCCGGTTGACCGCCTCTTTTTTTCTTATCCGAACGTTCGCTTTTTTTATCCGAACGCTCGTTATCCCATCTGTGAGTAGATTTCCAACGGCGAACAGTTCCTTCCGGCAGATTCAGTTGACTTGCAATCTCAACCAATTTCATGCCCTTCAGGTACATGGCCTTTGCCTGCTCTATTCTTTTATCTGGCGCCCGGGCCATGTTCCATCACCTCGATTCGTCGTTTTTTTGTAAAGCAAAAGCACCCCGAAGGGTGCTTTGTCTTATTTCTGTATGTTGCTATGTATCTTTCTTTTCATCATCATCTTTCGATTTTGAACGCTTTGAGCTTGTTATAAATCCAGTTGTAATTGATCCTATTCCTGTCACGCCCAAAAAGGCACTTGATATTGCACCAGCATTTTTAGGCACTAAACAAACCACTACAACACATGCTATTAAACAGCCAGCTCCTAATAAAAAAGCAAATATAATTCCCAATAGTCCATCTCTGACTTCGGCCTCTATCATCTTCTTTTCCATAGCTTGTCTATGGGACGACTGGTTTTCTGCCATAGAAATTATACGATCAGCGGCTCCGGGTAAAATCTCCTCATACTGCTTAATGATATCTGGATGTGGAATTGGACCGCTATGTTGCTCGATAGCTCTCACCACCACCCTTTTCATAACTGCTTCTGTCTCTTTTTCCCTAGCCTCAACCTCTAATAAGGCATCATCTTTATGTTCATGCTCTTCTATACTCTCGTGTTCCTTCTCGGATATAGTTTCCGACATTCTCCCAATCCTCTCTTAGTTTTTCATAGTCCCGTTCTCTCTCATTTGAAATTTCAGGCCATTTTTTTGCCCCTGTTAAATCCAAAGCCCTTGTAAAACCTCTAAAAAAACTTTTGCTTATTATTTCTTTCATAAAGTCCCATCCTCCTTTGTCTGTAACATCCTCTTCCCATTGAATCACTATAATTCCATTTTAATTTTTTGCATATTTTAATATATGCACTAGGGCTTTAAGAAATAACTTTACACTTGTATTTTAACATTTTTATCTTACAAATCAATAGTTTGTTTTATTTTATTCTACATTAGCCGAAAAAATTTTTCACTTTTTTTCATATATTTTCAAAAAACGCCCTGCATTTCTACAGGACGTTTTGGAAAAATATATGGGGATGATCTCCAGTCAATGGAGAGTTGGAACGGCAGGACTCGAACCTGCGCCTCGTGCCGGCGTCTCTGCGCTCTCCTTGAGCTACGTTCCAATAGCACTTCCTACCGTTTTTTGTAGTTATGGCACTACATAACTATAAAATTCAAGCAGGCCTTGTCAATCTCTCTAAGGCGGTGCATCGCTCTCAGTTCAGATGTCTGGGGCTTCGTTCAACACCGTGCATCATTCGGACTTTTTCCACGGGCTGATGCCGCCCAATCAGCGGCCAGGCTGTGACACCTGACCGCCGCTCAAAATACATGCAAGGAGATTTTTAGGAATGATCCCTTATCCATTCTCTGGCTCTTACACTATACCACACATGCAGTGTGTCATTCTATGTCATCTTGAAGTTCGTCAACGCCATCCCATGAATTCTATGTATCTGTTTCCAACTATAGCCCATTCTCTCCGCAATCTGCTCCCACCGCAGCCAATGAATATATCTCAATCTCAAGACTGTTTTTTCAGTCTCATTCTGCATCTGTTCAATTTCCCACGTAATCTTTCGCCGGATTCTGATTCTCAACTCCATCTGATCTTTCAGCTCCGTCAGCAGCTCATCAAGCTGTGCTGCATACTCTGAAAGATCCATGCAACTGCTCCCGTGCGGCATTCCATCCTGGATCAGCGCCGGAAACATTTTATTCATTCGCAGTTCATCAATCTCTTCTCGAATTTCTCGTTCCGCAAGCTCTGCCGCATGGTATCTTCTCAGGTATTCTTTTTTCTTCTCGTTCTCCTCTTTGTGCTGATCCATTGGTATCACCTCCCCATGTATGTTCTCTTCCGGTTGTTCTGTCTCTCATTCTGATCTCAACCAACTCCAGATGCGACACGTTCAAGACCTCCCGCACAACCTTGACCACACTCCAGATCTGTCTCGGCAGGCGACCGGCGTTTCGAATCGCTTTGTCCGCGGTTGGATCACGATATCCTTCACCATTCATTGTTTTTCACCTCATCCAAACTCCAGCTGTCCGTCATCGACGAATTTTGTTTTTTTCAAGCTTAACTTATCCCCCTGCTGTTTTAACCGATCGACACGTGCCTGCTGTTTCAGGTTTGCCATATAATTATCGTCTACTTCCGGCGGAATCTTCAAAAAATATTCTTCCGGAAGTGACATTCCAGCTTTTTCACATAACTCTGCAATATCTCTCTTGTAAGAAATAATATGATTTCTCGTCAGATTCATATTGCAGCCATCCGGCCAGAACGGATCATTGCAACCGTTTTCGTTGATATGGTTCCAAGTAGCACATTCGCGGATTATCAGTCTGCAAAGAAATTTTATCTTCTTCTGTTTTTTCCATTCTTCCGTGCTTAATTCTCCCATTATTTCAAGAAGCCCGGTATACCCTTGCCCCGGCCGGAGGCTGGCTCCTTTCTTTGTGTTTGTTATTTTTTATGTTTCTTGTTCCATTCGTTCAGATATTCCATCTGTTCCTCGTCCTCCCGCGGATCCTTCGGCCGCTCTGGCCGGTTCAGCAGCAACGCTGCTGCTCCGATTACCAGCGCACAAAATACTACTATACATTTGGTAGCAGTGTTAAATCCTCTCTCTGTACTCTTGTGATGTATGAATATTGTCCGCAATGTGGGCATTTCTCCAGTAAATTTTCTCGGTATCATTTTTCTTTGTCCGTCCTTTCATGTTTTTTCTTCCATGCTTCCAAGTATTCCATCTGCTCCTGATCTTCCCTCGGATCCTTCTCACATTCCGGTCGGTTCAGCAGCCATGCCGCCGCTCCGATCACCAGGACACAAAACACTACAATTCCGATGATTTCCATTCTACGCCTCCTCTCTGCCCTTCCAGCAGCGTTCTAACTCTTCCAGGACTGCCATGCATACCTGTTTTACAAACTTTCCATTACCGAACGATTTCGCAAGCTGAGAGCATTCCCGGACACTCTCCTCATAGTCCTGTTCTTTCCCTGGCCGATTATAATACTTCTTGAAGAATCGCCAGATCTCTGTAAAGAATTTAAAATAATTCATCATGGCAGCTCCTCAATCCGGATATAGATACCAGGCTTCTCCGCCCAGAACTTTTCAGTAATTTCAGATGCCACCAGCGCATCATCCTTCCAGAAGCCTACCAAAGTCATGCAGTCTTTTAACATCTTCTGCAGATTGTCTGTGTCTGGCTTTGTGATCCTGTACTCTCCGTCCTTATGTCCATTCTTCGGGAAACACCACTTGGTAATCAGCCTTACGCCCGTTCTGTACGGTGCCATAATGCGATACTTGTACAGGTTGCCAATCAATTTCTCCTTAGCCGCTTTCAGTTCCGGCGGATCATAGAACACAGGTCTGCCATTCACGATTGTGACCTTGTGCTCCTGGTGTGTTATTGTTGGCGGTTCCATCGCCATAAAAAACTCTGTCATCTTTCATCATTCCTTTCCTGCGCGTCTGTGCTGGGTGGGTATGCTCCTAACCCGTTGTGGGGGCGTACTCAATCGCCCCACACTTAGGGTGGGCATGCCCGCACATTCCCGCCCGATTAGGGTATATATTTATATACAGGTGCCGGGCGGGCATTCCTGCCACCTAAAAAACAAGGTGTCGGGCAACTTTCTGCCCGATGCCCGTTACCATGATTACGGGCATTCCCGTGACCTATGTTATTTTAGGTGTCGGGCATTTGCCCATGACCTAAAATGTTTCAGGTATCGGGCAAATACAACGTGTATCTTTATTTACCATAAATCCGATTTCTTTTAATGAATTTCGAACCGTTTTTTCCTCCGGATATTTCTCGCCGGTTGCTTCTGCATCCGATTTCAGGACTTCATACAGCTCCTTTACCGTCGGATATTTATCCTCATGAGTAAACCGGAAATTTTCTATCGCCATCTTATATTTTTCCTTTTTGGCTTTACGCGCTTGCTCTCCTTGTTTCTTTCTGGCTTCTCTACCTTTCTGCCATGCCGGTTTGTCTGCTTCCAGCTCAAGATCTTTCAGCACGCCGATCTGATCCAGGCAGTGAACCGGATACTCAAACCACATGTTGACCGGTTCGAACTTTGGAAATTCCCGAAGTGTCCCTTCGATTCTCCATGCCGTATTGGCCTGTACTGCCGCTTTTGCCTCTGTGATCTGCTTATCCAGGGCTATCTTCTGCCACCGGTCAAGATGCGTCTCGCAGTAGCTCAGCATCTGCGCACTGCTTAGTAAATCGTCCTGCGAAAGATCATCCTCCCACTTGAAATGCGCATCCAGATAGTCCGTACACGCCTTGCAGATCGCTTTATTTTCTTCCTGCTTCATCAGCGCTTCTGTAGGCTCCAGCTCGATCAGATCCAGCAGGGCATCCGGATCACGGGCAAATACACCGGAACCAGAAGCACGGTCCATAGATTTCTTCCCTCCCTGATTTCCTTTGCTGTGATGATGGCAGTAGATTACCGCACATCCAAGCTCTGTGCAGACTTTGTCGAACTGGTTACAGAAATTTGCCATCTGATCTGCACTGTTCTCATCTCCCGTTATGACTTTATAAATCGGGTCAATGATAATAGCCACATAGTTTTTCTTTGCAGCACGGCGAATCAGCTTTGGTGCCAGCTTATCCATAGGGACTGATTTACCACGCAGGTTCCAAATATCAATATTCTGCAGATTATCCGGCGTAAAGCCCATTGCTTCGTATACATCCTTAAAACGGTGCAGGCAGCTTGCCCGGTCAAGCTCTAGGTTGACGTACATGACCCGTCCCTGCGCACAGTGCCACTGCAGCCACTTCTTTCCTTCTGCTATGGCTATACACAGCTCGATCTGCAGGAATGACTTTCCCGCCTTGGATGGGCCGGAAATGAGCATCTTGTGGCCTTTTCTCAGGATCCCATCAATCAGACACGGCGACAGCTCGGGGAGGTTATCCCATACACTTTCCAGCCCTTCCGGCTCCGGCAGATCATCGTTGACACCCTCAATCCACTCGTACCATTCATTCCAAGACTGTTTTCCGATGTTAGTATCTACTATGAACTGTTTCTTTTCACCACGCTGCACTCCTGGCATTCTGGATAGTCTCGATGGATTCCGGTTCTGTGTATCCACGTCAATTCCGTTTTTCTGGCAGACTTCATACAGATAATCAACCCGTTTTCGATACTCGTTGTAATCTGCCGCATCTACCCGCACAATAGCATGCAGGCTCTTTTTTCCGGAATATACCAGGCAGGCGATCGGAAGCTCCAGCTCCCGCAGGATAGCGTTTTGCTGTTCCAGCTCCATGTGATCCGATTCTACTAAAGCATACCGGTACTCTGTTACATTTTCATTTTTACAGCCGTTTCCGTCCAACGGGTTGAAGCGGATCCACGCTCCGGCTTCCGGATTGTAGTCACCAAGTACTGCGCCAATGTCCCCTTTACAGTCGTTCAGCAATTCAATCAACTGTCCGGCAGTACGGTCCCAGCTGCCTTTTTGTGGCAGCCAGCGCGTACCTTTTTCATCTGTCTTTTCCCAGCTTCCAGTGACGTATCCTACGTTTTCTCCTGCTTCAAACAGTGTTTCCAGATACGTAATCAGCTGCTCCGCCGGATTCCAGTTGGAAGGCTCCTGTATCTCTTTCCCTTCCAGCCAGTTTTTATCCACAACAACACGGTCACTGTCCACCGCGATACTGTCGTTCCAATCCAGTTCATGGCCCTTCTCCGGAACCCATCCATGATCCAGGGCAAGCTGTACGATTGTGCCGCCGGTTACCGGTGAGGATGAGCCGGAAAAGGTTCTCCATTTTTTCTCACATTCATTTGCATGATATCTGCCGTAATCTTTCTGGCTCCAGGCATCCCATACAGACACCGGATACCCTTCCTGTTTCAGAGCCATTCCAACAGAACACCATTCCTGATAAGTAAGCTCGGATGGATTGATATGTTCTATAATTTCTGTAAGGCTCGTCCTCTGTTCCATAATTTTTAAGCTCCTTTATACTCTCTTGGATTGATGTCCATTGGAACTCGCCATCCATTTGCCGCAATCCGGTCAATCAGATTTTTTGCTGTCTCGAACTGCCAGGTTCCTACATGCTCAAATCCTCTGCTTTCCAGAAAACGGATCTGTTTTGGTGTCGTCAGCCCTTCTGTACGCCGTTTATTCAGTCGATCCAGGATCTTTTCTGCCTTTCCTGCATTTTCGATTTCATCCGGCATAATACCCAGCTTTTCCAATGTTTTTTTCTGCTTTTCAGACGGTGGTCCCATTTCCCATCCAAAAGAAGGCACATAGCTGGACAGGTCCTCTGCCTGGATGGACATTTCAAACTGCAGCGGATCCACCAGCTTCTTTTTGCGCTTCTTCATTTCAGAAAGCTGCTTCGCCAGCGCCTCTTCTCTTTGTGCCACAACATCCTCCGATGCTTTCTGTTCCGCTTCTTCGAGATCAACCGGCATGCCTGCTTTCTTTTCCAGATTTTCTGTCATCTGCTGGGCTACTTCCTCATTCTCGCAGATCAGGCTCGCCGGATGACACAGCTCATGCCGCTCTGTATGCCAGAGGAAATCCAACAGCAGTAAATGGTCTTTTCCTGTTTCCGGGGACAATCGGGTACCACGCCCCACCATCTGACAATACAGGCTCCGCACCTTAGTTGGTCTGAGAACCACGATACAATTCACCGACGGGCAATCCCAACCCTCTGTCAGAAGCATTGAATTACACAAAACGTTATACTTTCCAGCATCAAAGTCTTTCAAAATTTCAGCTCTGTCCTGGCTGTCTCCATTTACCTCTGCAGCCCGGAATCCATACTGATTCAGCAAGTCACGGAATTTCTGGCTGGTCTTTACCAGCGGAAGGAATACCACTGTTTTCTTATCCATGCAGTATTTCTGCATTTCTTCTGCGATCCCCTGCAGATATGGATCCAGTGCGGTGCCGATTTCGCTTGCTTTAAAGTCTCCAGCCTGCACTGATACACTACTCATATCAATTTTGAGCGGAATAGTCAGTGCCTTGATTGGGGACAAATACCCTTCTTTGATTGCTTTCGGAAGTGTATATTCATAGGCCAGCGATTCAAAGTAAGCCCCAAGGTTCCGCATATCGCCGCGATCCGGTGTCGCTGTTACTCCCAATACATGCGCATGCGGGAAATGCTGCAGCACACGCTGATAGCTGTCCGAAATGCAGTGATGGGCTTCATCAATGATGATTGTATTAAAATAAAAAGGATCAAAGCTGTTCAGACGTTTTTCTCTCATCAGTGTCTGCACAGAACCAACTACTACGCGGAACCAGCTCCCCTGGCAGGAACTCTCTGCCTTTTCAAGCGCACAACCAAGACCGGTTGTCTTCATCAGTTTATCTGCAGCCTGTTCCAGCAGCTCCCCTCTGTGTGCCAGGATCAGAACACGGTCTCCCTGCCGGACACACTCTTCTGTTACTTTGGCAAAGACTACTGTCTTGCCACATCCAGTAGGAAGGACCAGCAGGGTTTTTGATACCCCGCTGTCCCACTGTTCAAAAATAGCTTCCTTTGCTTCTTTCTGATACGGTCTCAGTTCCATTTAAAATCTCCCTGGCGTAAATGCTGGCTTATCCGAGTCTTTCGGATACAGCTTTTCGATGTAATTGAACTTTTTACTTGGATCTTTGATTCCCGGCTTCACGCCGATTTTTGCTCTTGCCGTTTTTCCCGGAAGTGCATTCCAGTCCATTCTGAGCTCTTCGCCCTCTTTTTTCAGTCCAACACCACGGAACAGCTCTGACAGCTTCCATTCCAGACTGCTATGTAAGATATAGTTCTCGCGAATTGTAATCTCACGGTCTGGTCCGTGTACAATAAAGTACACGACTGCCATATTGCATGGCGGGAGCTTTCCTTCTCCTTTGGATCTGCTGCGGTCATATTTCTCGATGGTTACGTTGTAATCCCCCTCCGGGATTGGATCAAAGTTCTGGGAATCTTGTTTAATAGAATCATCCCATCCAAGTTCTCTTCCTTCTACTGACATAATTGTTCTCCTCCTTAATTAAATGGAATTTCCTGTTTTTCTTTCATTTCTTTGATTGCAGCATATACCTGGTCCCAGCAGGCTACCAGAAGCCCCTCGATAATGCCAGGATTTACGACATCGTAATCTTTGATCTTTGTGCCGACCGGAACATACCCTTTCGCTTCTACGACGTTCTCCACGTCCCATTCATCTACGTGATAAGTTTCCATCAGGTCTCGCAGTGCCTTTGGGATTTCCGGATCCAGACTGTTCTCCCCTGCAGGATCCGGCGCTTTAGGCGGCTCATCCAGTGGAAGGTTCATCTGCTCCCCCGTTATTTCTTCTGTTGGTACAGGCTTTGGAGCTTCCGGAACGGGATCAGGAGCTGGCGCCGTTTTAGATGGTTCTGCAGCTTTGTACGGTTTCATATCTGCGGAAGCTTTTCCCTGTTCAACAATGCTCTGAATGACTTTGTAGTCAAACGGAACCTCATCCGGCAGACCGAAACGGTTCTTTGCATCCCAACAGGCGTTGTGTGAAGTGTACATGACACGCTCACCGCCCTGCGCTTTCCTCTTCTTTCCCTTGTCATCAACTGCAATGGAAAATGTTTTGTAGTTGGCAAACAGCAGCATGTCCGCCCATTCCTTGATCAGCGGCGATGTCTGCGATGTTGTTTTCTTTCCAAGCTTCAGTTCCCATCGGTCATAAGCTCCAAGCTCATCCGGCTGTTCGAACTTTTTAATCTGTGCATGTGCTGTAAGAACTACATTGACACCAGCTTCCACCACCTCAGAAAGTCGGTTCAGGAACCGGCCAATCTCCTCTTTTACGTAGGTATAGCCGTTTCCATACCCGAAATCCTCGATTCCAGACTTCCGATGCTTATCGCAGATAAACTGGATGCACATAGACTCCGCCCAGTCGATCGTATCAACCACAAGCGTTTTACACACGTCCGGATGCGTCCGGATGTAGTCCACCTGGTCAAGAAGGTTCTGCCAGCTTGTAGCTTTTGGCAACCGGGCAACATCCATTGAGTTCGTGCTACCCTCAGTGTCAATGAACACCGGATCCGGGAATTTACTGGCAAACGTAGATTTGCCAATTCCTTCCGGACCATAAACCACAACTTTTTTTGCACAGGGAATCACACCTTTGATAATTTCCATTAAAATACACCTGCCTTCCATGATTTCTGCTGTGGCTGTTCAGCCTGCGCCTGTCCAACCACATAACCGTCTTCGATTATGATGCTGCACTCATCACCGGTACTTACCCTGGTAGCGATCGCCTGCAGCCCTTCGCCCTCCAGCCAGGAACCAAACTCCTGCAGTGTCTGCAGATCCATCTGTTCCAGTTTATCCAGGAGAACAAAGCCACACTCCGGATTCAATTTCCGAACAATTGCAGTAGATACCATCAGCCTCTCAGAGCCGGACATGTTGTCCCATTTCTGCCCTTTATACACCAGCTCGCCCTCCTTTACCGACAGTTCCGGAAGTGGCAGCTCTGCAGACGAAAGCAGATTTGCTTTTTTCTCCCTGATAGCATTAATTTTTTCTGAAAGCTGATCATACTGACGGCGGTATTCTTTGGCATCATCCTCAGCCTTCTCCTTGTCCAAATTTGCGCGTACCATCCGATTGATCTCCTCGATATTGGAAATGCTGTCTTCCAGATCCTTGGTAGACTGATCTACCAGATCGGCAGCTGATTTTTCAGCAATTTCCAGATCCTTTACCAGTTGCAGATGATGCTGTTTTGCTGCTTCCAGCTGATCAGACAACCGCTTTACTTCTTCATAAGCGCGTTTTACCTCTTCCCGGATCTTTCCTGCCTGTTCTCTTTTCCTTTGATTTTCTCCATTCTGAGCAAGAATGTCCTGCTGCTGCCGGATCAGCGCAGATGGTGAGACCAGATCCTTGGGTGCTTCCGGGTAATATGGCTGTTCTTTGGCAAACTTCTCTTTCTGATCCGCAGTCCGGCCGATGTACAGCCGATCCTGATACAGCTCTTTTTCTTCTTTCTCTAACTCCGCCAACTGGTTACCAACGCCGATGATCTGCAGCAACGTCTGTGCTTTTTCCTTCCCGGAGCTCTCCATGAACTTCGGAAGATTCAATGCCAGAGACTCGACAAAAGTGTTCAACAACGACTGTCCGGCCTTCTGACCGCTTGGATCCGTTACCTTCAACGCGCTGTTTTTGCCTTTACGCTCAACAATCAGGCCATTGTTCAACACAATTTTTAAGTTTGGCGGGATGATGGATCCCGCGCGTGTTGCATCTGATGGTCTGAAATTTTCGCCACCTAAAGCCCATGCAATGGAATCCAGCACCGACGTCTTACCCTGGTTGTTTCTGCCGCCAATGACGGTCAGTCCGTTAGCCGTTGGTTCCAACTTTACTGCTTTGATTCGCTTGACGTTTTCGATTTCAAGTTTATTGATTTTCACTGACAACTTTCTTATCCTCCTTGTCTTTGTTAAAGAAATTCCAAACCGTCGCTTCGCTGCAGCTCATTTCGTCTGCAATCTTTTTGTACGACCATCTGGCCTCTCGAAGCGCCCTCATTTTACCGGTATCCAGTTTCCTCTTACGGCCCTGTCCTGCAGGGCTCTTCGGGGGGGGGCGTTGGTTTTGCCTCTGCTTTCTGTTCCGGTTCTTTTTCCGGCTTCTCTTCCGCCTTAGTCTGCGGCTGTTTCATAACCGCAAACACAGCACCGGCCTCTGCAGCAGCACGGACTTCCTGCATAGTCATCCCGCTGATGGCCATCGGCTGCATGACATAAATATCATCATGCATGCCGTGCATTGTCAGATCCACCGCCTCGGTATATTCAACGATCTGCATTATTCTCACCCTTCTTTCAACGACCCTGAGCGGATCCACGCCGCAAACACTGCGTCTCGGCGCTCTTCTTCCCGCTCTTCCTGCTCCTCGCGGCACTCTTCGACGTAATCGCCGATCTTTTCGACCGCCAACGCCACCAAGAACATTCCAGCTCCCAGGGCGGCACGGCCCCACAGATCCGAGTCCACACCGCCGATGCAAATCCATGTACCAACCGCGCCGATTGCCAGCGCTGTTTTATCTGATGCTTTCATTTCTGCTTCCTTTCATACCCGATCGACTCCACCGCGGCTTCCACACGCTGGCGGACGATCTCTTTTGCTTTCTCTTCTCCGAGTTCCTCTGCTGTATACTGCTGTCCTCCGATCGTGATCCGAGTAACAACCATGATTTCTTTCATAAGGCATCACCTCTTCCTTATCTCCTTATCGTATGCAACCCGGCTCCGTAATGATTTTCTATTGATTCATAACCATTTTTGAGCTATTATGTAGTTGCAAATTGTTTTTGTATTGCGTCCCGCGGGAACTGGTCCTTCCTGTGGGACTTTTGCTAAAGACATCATTGACACGAAAGGATAAACGATACCATGCGCTTTTTAGCATTATTTCTTTTGGTTGTTGCATATAAATTTCTTACAAATTTAATGCATTATTTTAGAATCCAAAAACTACAAACATATTTTTCTGAATTTCTTGAGCATAAACGCAGCGATATGAATCTCTATCGTCAAGAAGTACTTTCCTTGTTTGAAAAAGCTCATGTCAAAGATATAAAAATCCCTGTATCCGAGCATATCGGAAATCGAAAAATTGTTTCGGGAAATGTAAGTACCTTCTCTATGTTTCCGAGCACACGAACCGAATTTTCTGTCACTGTATTAAACATGTTCGAAGAGGCAGAAGGCGTGTTCCGCAAAAATATGCTTGATAGTTTTAATCCGTTTTACTGGATTGATTTAATCGTTTTCCTTCCAAAATCATTACTGTCTTATATTGGAATATCCTCTGAAGTTACCGCTTACAAGATATGCAATGTCCTATTTACCTTCATCTGGTGGATACTCGGAATTCTTGTTGTTTATTTCAAACCCCAACTCCAAGATTTCGTTATCAAACTGGTGCGAAATCTTTAAAATGAATTTTGATAATATAACAAGTCCTCTTGCATTCCCAGTCTCTGCTATTTTCGCTTGTGAAGATAGCAGATTTTTTATTGCCTGTTCTCTTATAAATGAACCATAATTCATTTTCAAACAAATTCCTTTCTTTTGTGCTACAGAAGGTACTTTGCATCAACATCAAGTGCCGCCGCGATGCGGACTAAATCACTTACTTTAATCAGCTTCCGTCCGTTAAGCATATCGCTCAGCCCGTGTGCGTTATATCCGGCCTTTTCAGAAATATGTACCTGCTTCAGCCCTTTTTCAGCGATGATCCGTGCAATGTTCTCAGCTACCGGACTGTTACACTCCGTTATCGTCATCGCTCATCCCTCCTACAAATTTATTCACGAAGTAAATCTGAGCTTTCCCGGTTGCCTTCGGCGTTCTGGTTACGATGTTGCAGCCATTTCCGTCGATGTGCGTGCTCTCTTTGATTTCGAACAGACCCATGTTCATCGACTTCTGCGTTGGCATGTTCCAGTCGGAACCTTTTCTTTTAATCAGGTATCCATGGTTTCTCAATTACTCGAAGAGACGCTTCTGTCCGATGTCCACGCCGTTCTGGCGCAGGAGCTTCGCGAGGTCGCCGACCAAGATAGATGTCTGGCTGGTTGAAACGGCATCGGCGAAGATTTCCTTCGGTTTCATTCGTTCGATTGCCTTGCTCTGCTCCTCAATCGTCTTCTGTGCTTCCAGCACTGCCAGCGCAAGCAGTTCTTTTCCCTGCGGTGCCTGATAGCTACCAGTTTTCCGGATGGCTGGAAGAACCTCGGATGTCACCCAGTGCTTAAACCGCTGGGCGCTTTTTAATCTGCTTCCAAAAACCAACGCATAAAGCCCTGACTCATTAATTACCGTCATTTTTTGCTTTCCACCAAGGGTGTCGATACTTTCTACTCCCTTATCTTCATCGAAAACATGCGTTGAAATTGCATCCCTTGGATTTGTAAATCCTAATGCCGCTGCAACATCTTTTCCAACGAACCACGGATCTCCATTAATAGTTACCGTTCGGACATCGCCGAATTCTTCTGAATTGAAAATTTTTACTTTGTTCATTCTTCCTCCTATTATTTCTCTTGTAATATTTTTGTTACAGTGTTAGAATTAGTCTGTACCCTTATATGGGCAATGAAAGGAGCTGGTTATATTGACCAAACTTTTGACTTTGCCCTGTTCCCTTTATGAGCTATCATAGTCTTTCTCGTATTCGTCAGCTAATGGGCTAATCTTTTATTTGCAGAACTAAGACTGCGTAAGTGACGAAATATTTTATAGAAGCATTTGGCACTACAGATGTGATTGAACATGTATGCAACGGATCGGGGCTTCGGCAACGGTTGGGGGCTTAAGTGAACAGTCTGCAAAATATATAGGGTAAACAAAATTAGGCAAAAACTGATAGAATAGTGCTTCTGTCAGTTTTTTGTTCGCTTATCAGTGTCTTTTTAAGACACTTTTGAATCAAAAAAAATTGCATCCACATCCTGTGCCGTTAAATTATATCTCTCCTTCATCATTCGTATTTCGCCCTGCGTAAACTCTGCACCTCTTGTTTCATTTAGCTTATTTGAAAAAGTAGGCCGCGCAATACCAAGATACTCTGCCAATGTCTGTCCCGTATCATCAAACAGTTTCATTACAGACTCTAATTTTTTCTTATTCATTTTTTCACCTCTTTCTGTTTCTTGAATTGTGTCTTTTTAAGACACTCAAATAATATCATAGCTACAGCTGCCTGTCAATACACTTTTTCGTCTTTTCAAGACACTTTTTAAGATTTTTATTGCATTGTCATTAAAAATGTAGTAAAATTAAGACACTTCAAGGAGGTGCTATATATGTGTACAATGGCAATCAGAATCAAAAAATGTCGTTTAGAAAATAATTTAACGCAGGAAGAACTCGCTGAAAAGTTGGGATTAAAAAAATCCGCTGTTGCAAAATACGAAAATGGGCGTGTTGAAAATATAAAACGTTCCACCATCGAGGAAATGGCTCGCATATTCGATTGTACACCATCTTACTTAATGGGCTGGGATAATATGAACACTACCGTTGCCGCACATAAAGATGGGGATAATTTTACACCAGAAGAATTGCAAAAAATTGAAGAATACAAAAAATTGCTTATTGCAGCACGGCCGAAGGAGTGATTCTTTTGACTTATGAAGAAATGCAAAAATCACATAATGATTTGAATATTGTAGAGCTTGATCTATCAGAGGTGTCTGGACTAAAAGGATTTTATTATGCAGGAAATATAGCTATAGAGAAAAAACTTTCATCTATCGAAAAATCTTGTGTTCTTGCTGAGGAACTTGGTCATCATTATACAAGCTATGGAGATATTATGGATCAGGATATTGTTCAGAACAGAAAACAGGAACTCCGTGCCCGTCTCCGCGGATATGACATGCAGATCGGTCTGATCGGCATCGTCGAATGTTATAATCATCACTGCCGCTCTGTCTATGAGATGGCGGAATATCTGCAGGTAACTGAGGAATATTTAAAAGAAGCCCTTGAATGTTACCGCAGAAAATATGGAGAAAATCTTGTTATAATAGACAATTATGCAATCCGCTTCGTTCCGTCTTTACAAGTAACTGAATTTTGGAAATGATTTTTTCTTTCAAAGTGTAATTTTTTTAATTCTCAAACGTATTTATATGGGATGTTTTACCTAATATATGTTGAGGGGTGGTGCCTATGATTTTCCCGTAGCAATACAAATATAAAATATAATATAAAGCAAACGAGGAAAAGCATATGAAGTTTTTTATGTTTCTAATCATCATAACAATTATTCTCTGTATTCTTAACGAAATATGGCCGTATCTTTTAGGCATAGCTGCCTTTATCCTCGGAACATATCTTCTTTGGAAACTTTATGAACATTGTTATTTTAACAGTCAGAATTTTAAAGCTATCAAACAGCGAATCGCTACATACGCCAAAAGCTGCAATGAATTGAACGAGCATATTGAGAGTCTCAAAGACACAACTTTGATCTCAAATAAAGTAGACTATGGCGATGCTACTTACCATGATTCCAGCAAGTGGAATTATCAAAGAAAATACTTGAAAGACCAGAAATATGAGCCAAATGTTCATCAATGTTCTCGTTCTGTCTGTGACAACGCCCGGAAGAAACCTTTCGAGTATGTTTGTAAGTATTTTGGAATAAAGGCAAACGAAGAAACGCTGTCCAATTTCGAAACAATTTTAAATAATTTCGAGGCTGCCGAAGAAGGTAAACAGAATCTTAAAGCGGAAAAAGATAGTATCTTTAAAAGCATCGAAACAGAAATTCCTTTTCTTATTCGCACCATAGGAAAAAGAAAATTGGAAAAGAATCTCGGATTCAAACCGATAGATATGAGTACTGCATATTTCCCGAAATATATTTTTGAATATGTTAGTTCGGGTGGTAATGCTTCTACTCAGTGTGAAGTGGTAATGAATATTGAAAATCTAAATAAATTCATCCAGTTCTTATCTGAAAAGATAAAATTCAGCAAAAGTGTGGCCGGACAACGTGCTCTCATGACAAGTAAACTTCGTCAGCATATTAAAGAACGTGATAAATTCACCTGCAAACAATGTGGTATCTCTGTTGCGCAGGAACCTCATTTATTGCTTGAAATTGATCACATTATTCCTGTATCAAAAGGTGGATTGACTGTTGAAGATAATCTTCAAACATTATGTTGGCGTTGTAATCGCAGCAAGGGATCTAAAGTAGCACCAGAATCCTAAATGCGATAAAATATAAAAAAGGAGAATGTCTATGAAAAAGAAAATCGTGACCCTCATTCTGGCAACTGCCCTCACCGCTTCCGCTCTGACTGCCTGCGGATCATCAACCGCTTCCAGTTCCTCGAGTTCCTCAAGCTCTTCGTCTACTGCTTTCAGCAGCATCAGTGAGACTGAAACTCCAACACCTACGGAAGAGGCTACTCCGACTCCGACCGAAGAAGCCGTAAGTACGCAGTCTGAATCCGAAGACTCCAGTGTTCCATGGGACTACACATCAGCTCTTAATTCAGCGGAAAGCTACAGCGAAGTAATGCACATGTCAAAAGCTGGTATCTACGATCAGTTGACCTCTGAATATGGAGACCAGTTCTCGGCTGAGGCTGCCCAGTATGCAGTTGACAATATGACCGCCGACTGGAATGCAAACGCGCTTGCAACAGCAGAAAACTATAACGAAACAATGCATATGTCGAAAGCTGGACTCTATGATCAGCTTACTTCTGAAAATGGCGAAAAATTTACCGCTGAAGAGGCGCAGTACGCTGTCGACAATATAAATGCCGATTGGAACGAAAACGCGCTCGAGACCGCAAAAGACTACCGCGATAATATGGATATGTCGCCAGAAGCGATCCGCGATCAGCTTACTTCTGAATATGGTGAACAGTTTACCGCCGAAGAAGCCGATTACGCTATACAGAATTTAGACTAAAATAAAAAACCGCCCCAGTGCGCCAACACCAGGACGGCTCAGTAACATTCCGAAGAATGATACCAGTTCAGCAAAACATATTGTATCATCTTCGGAAACGCCAGACAAGCAGAACGTTTGTTTTGGTGTTTTTCTTATACCCAAAATTAAAGAAGGTGATATTATGTCAGCACTTAAAAACGGTGCTCTCTACATCCGCGTCAGTACCGCGGATCAGACCGAACTCTCTCCGGATGCCCAGCAGCGCATGCTCCTGGACTATGCGAAGAAAAACGGGATTGTCATCGCCAAAGAGTTTATCTTTGAGGAGTCTGTTTCCGGCCGTCACGCCAACCGCCGGCCAAAATTCCAGGAAATGATTGCGATCGCAAAGCAGGAGTCGCATCCGATCGACGTCATTCTTGTCTGGAAGTACAGCCGCTTTGCTCGCAACCAGGAAGAGTCCATTGTATACAAATCCCTGCTGAAAAAAAGCGGCGTCGATGTAATCAGCATTTCCGAACCACTGATCGACGGTCCATTTGGCACGCTGATCGAGCGAATTATCGAATGGATGGACGAATACTACTCTATCCGCCTTTCCGGCGAAGTGATCCGTGGCATGAAGGAAAAAGCCTTAAAGCACGGCTATCAGACATCTCCCTGCCTGGGTTACGATGCAGCCGGCAGCGGAAAGCCATTTGTGATCAACGAAGCAGAATACAGCATTGTGAAGTTCATCATGGATCAGTACGATCTGGAAAATCACGATCCCACTGCAATCGCCCGAAGCTGTAACGAACTGGGATATCACACCAAACGCGGCAATCTCATGGAACGCCGATCGGTTGAGCGGATTCTTCGGAATCCCTTTTATGCCGGCACTGTGATCTGGAACGGGATATCGTTCGAAGGTGCGCACGAAACCAGACTTGACCGGGAACGTTTCAACAACCGGATCAAACGTATGGACGCTCGCAGAAGAACCCCGAAGAGCCGAAACCCGTCCTCCTGCAAGCACTGGCTGTCAGGGCTCTTAAAATGCCCCGTCTGCGGCGCTACGATGACGGTAACGGCCGGGAGCACATCTTGTCCGTACTTTCAATGCTGGAAATATGCAAAAGGCTTCCATAAAGGCTCCAACTCGATCACAGTTGCCAAAGCAGAGCGGACCGTCTACCATTACTTCGATGATATCCTTGCCGGTGCGGACTTCTCCTTCGCAGTCCGCGATCGAAAGCAGGAGCAGGAAGACGATGAGACCATCCAGCGGCTGCAACAGGCCCTGGAGCATCTGGCTGCCCGCGAAGCTCGCGTGAAGATGGCTTATGAAAATGGGATTGATACGCTGGAAGAATACGGTGCCAACAAAAAAAGGCTCGCCGAAGAACGGCAGAGCCTGCAGGAAGAACTGGACCGCGTGCTTACGCCCGCCGCCCTGCCGGAAACAATCTCGAAAGAAGATTTCCGGGAAGAAATAAAAAATATTAATGATATTCTGAAAAATCCAGAGGAGCCGGCCGAGAAGAAGGGACTTCTGCTTCGCTCCATCGTGGATCGTATCGTCTATGAAAAATCTTCTGGAACGATGTATTTTGACTTTTTTGTTTCTTGATTTTCCATCCCGAAAAGCCCGCAAACCCGCATAAATACTGGCTTTTCTGGCTTATCATCTGGTATTGAACTCCGGGCCACCGTACTGACTCATGATAATTTGGGCGATTTTAGGGTTTGGTGTCGTGATGTTTACAGGATACTCGAGGCGTTTTTCATAATTCCACATCCGTCAGCACCCTCCTTTCCGGTTGACTTCCCACGGCCATGGCTGCATAACCCATTCGAAAGAACGGCTCATGCGGTCGTTGGCGGTATCGATCGTGAGCGGGCCGTACTGTTCGGCGTACTGTTTCAATGCTTCTTTTCGAAGCTCCACTTTTTCCCGGAAAAAGGCAAGTGCATCTTCATCCTCCGGGTGGGTGTCGAGGTAAAGGTTCATTTCAACAACAGCAAAGCTGACCTGATCAATCCAGGCGAGCAGCTTTTCGCGGGATGGCATCTGCGGCATCATAGGCACTCTCCTCCTCCCTTTCCACAGAATGGTTTACAGAGTTCCGGGAATAAGGTTCCATTTTTTAATGCAGTGGAAAGATCATAGATCTGTTCAAACCGCTGCATCGGAACGTACGCCATTGCAGGTATCATATGATCTACATGCTGCATTTTCCGCGGGAAATTCCTTGGTTCCATCTTCAGTTCCATATTGTTTGAAGCGGCGCGGCGGTTCTGCATATTGTTCGCACCGCAGCAGCCGCGATTCATACGGGATGAATCCATACCATGTTCCTCTTTCATTTTCTGTTCTTTATAGAGTATGAAGAAAATAAGAAAGTGTCAAAAAAGGCAGCGGTTTCTCTTCCGCTGCCTTTCTGTCATACTAATGAAATTTTCATCAAAACTGCATCTCATACAAATGCGCATAAATCCCGCCTTTCGCGAGCAGTTCCTTATGTGTGCCTTCCTCCGCAATTCCATTCTCCGTCAGCACCAGAATCCGCTTTGCATTCCGGATTGTGGACAGCCGGTGCGCAATCACGAAGGTTGTCCTGTCTTTCGCCAGAAGTTCCAAAGATTTCTGGACGACTTTTTCGCTTTCGTTGTCGAGCGCTGAGGTTGCCTCGTCGAAAATCAGGATCGGCGGGTTTTTGAGGAATACGCGGGCGATGGAAAGCCGTTGTTTCTGGCCACCGGAAAGTTTTACGCCGCGCTGGCCGATATCGGTGTCGTAGCCGTCCGCCAGCTCCATGATAAATTCATGTGCATTGGCCGCTTTCGCTGCGCGGATGACCTCCTCGTCGGTCGCATCCGGTCTGCCATAGCGGATGTTGTCGATGATCGTTCCTGCAAACAGGTACACATCCTGCTGCACAATACCGATTTCATCGCGCAGATCCTTCAATTTCACATCGCGGATATCCTTTCCATCCAGTAGAATCCTTCCTTCTGTCACATCGTAAAAACGCGGAATCAGAGAACAGAGCGTCGTCTTTCCGGCGCCAGAGCTTCCCACCAGCGCTACATAGTCTCCTGCCGGGACATGCAGATTCACATTGCTTAACACATTTTCCTTCGACTCCTCATAATGAAACGAAACGTTTTCAAATGTTACTTCACCCTGCACATTCTTCAGTGGCAACGCATCCGGCTTGTCCTGGATGTCCGGTGCGATGCTCATAATTTCCAGAAAACGTTCATAACCGGAATAACCATTCTGGAACTGTTCCGTAAAGTTCACCAGCTTTTTCACCGGATCTGTACAGTTGTTAATATACAGAAGAAATGTAACCAGATCCGCCGCCCCAAGCTTACCACCTGTCATCAGCAATGCGCCGACAATCAGCGAAATAACGGTAATCAGCGTCGAAAATGCTCCCATTCCCGAATTGTAAATTCCCATATAGCGGTAGCTGACCTTCTTCGAATCGACAAAACGGTCATTTCCCGCATTGAACTTACGCATCTCCTCTGTCTCATTTCCAAACGATTTGACAACACGGATCCCCGAAAGACTGTCCTCAATCTGACTGTTGATATCCGCAATTCTACGACGGTTTTCCTTGAATGCACTCTTCATGCGGCTGTTCATTACCAAGGCAAATAGCAGCATCACCACAATAACCACAAGCGGCACACATGCCAGCATCGGATTTACCACAAACAGGATGATCATCGCACCGATCAGTTTGATAAACGAAATGACAATATCCTCCGGCCCATGATGTAAAAGCTCACTGATATCGAACAGATCGCTTGTGATGCGCGACAACAGATGGCCGACCTTCTGGTTATCGAAAAAAGCAAACGAAAGCTTCTGATAATGGCCGAAGATCTCGTTCCGCATATCATGCTCAATCCGCGCCCCCATCACATGGCCGTAATAGGCAATATAAAAGTTACAGTACATTTCAACCAGAACCATAGCAATCATCAGAATACCGAGGCGGATAATCTCACCCGTTGCCTGCTCCAGCGGCTTTTCCACAACCGTACTCGTAATATACCGTACAATCAGTGGAATCACCAGTGTAATGGCTGCTCCAAGCATTGCAAAAAACATGTCGGTAAAAAACAATCCCTTATATGGAATGTAATACCGCGCCAGCTGGCGGATTCTTCTCTTCTCTTTTCCGGTTTCTTTTTCTTTACTCATCCTGTCCTCCCTTTCCGTTGGAAACCATTTTGTAATCTTTTCGGAACTCAGACGGTGATACGCCGCATGCCGTTTTAAATGATTTCATGAAATGCTTATCATTTTCAAATCCAACCTGTTTGGCAATTTCCGTAATTTTATCTTCTGTTTGAATCAACAGACGCTTTGCCTCCGCAATGCGGATTTCCTTCAGATAGTTCACAAAATTCACACCGGTATGTTCTTTAAACGCTGCTGAAAACAGCGAATAATTCATACAAATATGGTTAGATACCATTGCCATATTCAGATCTTTTGCATAATTTTCCCGAATATATGAAATTGCCTCTTCCATTTTTTCTTTTCCGGCTGTCTGACTTTTCAGGCTTTCCCTGTAAACGTGTATCCATTTTTCAAACGCATCCAGAAACAGATCTGCATCACGGTACTGCAGAGGGCGCGGACATTTTTCCTGTTTTTCCGCCACTCGATGAAAAAGATCCAGCTCTTTACAGATTGCTTCTGTTACTGCCAGAAGCTGATAGGGGGAAACCCTCTGATGTGCTGCCTCAAAATACCAGTTCCGCATTTTTCGCAGCACAGTATCTGCCCGGTCCGTTGGCACCTGCAGAATAAATTTTTCCTGAAACTGCGCCAGTTCCGGCTTTTCCTCAAAACATTTTTTCTGATATTCTTCCACAGGATTTTTCTGTATAAATGCCATTTCCCGGGCCAGCAGTGCTTCCTGGTATGCCTCTGGAATTTCCATCACAGAATGATGTTCTTTTCCCACTCCGAGACAAAATCTCTCATCTTTTTCTTTCATGATCCGCTCTGCCTCCGGTTCCGGCAAAAGATACAGAACTCCTCCTTCTACGCCTTCCAGCAGAATTCCGCTGCATTTCGAAAACCGTTCCCCATTTGCCTTGCTGGTCAGCAGGATCCGGAAGCTGTTGTTTCCGATGTATCGCCGGATCCTGCTTTCCATATCCATCCATTCTTTTTCTTCGGCCATTTCTGCATTCATCATCAGATAACGGAGCTGATTTAAAAAGCACCGTTCTTCCTCTTCTTCCGTTTCCCGGGTCTCCGAAAGCTCTCGTTCCAGATTTTCCAGAAGCTGTTCTATCGTCTCCCGCTTGATCGGTTTTAAAATATAGTCCCGAACTCCATGTTTCATCATTTCAACCGCATAGGAAAATTCATCATAGCCGCTTAAAACAATAACAACAGGTTTCTGTGACAACTCCTCCATTTTGTTGACCAGTGTCAGACCATCCATTTTGGGCATACGGATATCAGTGAACATGACGTCCACCCTCTGTTTTCCCAAAATCTCCAATGCCTCTTCTCCGTTTCGACACTCCAGAATCTCCTCCACCGGCACGCTGCTTCGCCGGATCATCGCCACGATTCCCTGTCGAATCAATTTTTCATCTTCTACAACCAGCAGTGTATTCATTTTCTTTTTCTTCCTCTTTCTCGTCACCCTCTTGATCCATCAGAGAATATTTCCCCCTCGTGATGGGAAGATGAATACTCACCTTCGTATAGCAATGCTCTTTTGTATAAACTGACAGTCCATACTCTGTTCCAAATTGAATGTGGATTCTGTCCTGTACATTCCGAAGCCCGATTCCATGTTTCGGCTGTGTATCCGAATTCAGGCGCATTCTTAGTTTACGTCTCAGAATTGCAAGCTGCTTTTCTGACATGCCTGTTCCGGAATCTGTGATTTCAATCTCAAAGCTCTTTTCATGCTCTATTCCTTTGATTTCAATGACAGCGTCTGCATCCAGCTCCTCAATTCCATGTGTAATTGCATTTTCCACAATCGGCTGAAGAGACATCTTCGGGATATCCTGCCGATATAAATTTTCCGGCATCTGAACGGACAGTGTTATTGTGAAATCATACCGCAGATTCATCAGTTCCACATAGTTCTGAATATAATTCATCTCATCCTGAACGGTTACCAGGAATTTATTCCAGCGCATATTGTAGTGCAGCATTTCACCAAGTGCTGTCACTGCATCGGAAATCGTATATTCTTCATTAATCTCAGCCATCATCTTGATGGATTCCAGAACATTATAAATAAAATGAGCGTTAATCTGGTTCTGCATTGCCCGGATTGCCGTATCTTTCAGCGCTGCCTCCCTTTTGATGCTTTCCTCGTTCTGTTTCTGAATTCTCTCCAGCATTCCGTTGATACCATAGCTCATTTCCCGCATCTCTTCTGCGCTGTAACAAACCTTTATCTTTGTTGTTCCATTGTCAATCTGACGCATCTCACCCAGGACGTCATAAAACTCCTTCAGCAGGCCACGCACAATCAGATTGACCACCACAATCAGAAGCAGTCCGAAGCCGGCAAATTCAAGCAGCATTCTCTGCTGCTGTTTGATCATGTTTCCGGTTGCATCATCCAAATTGGTCAATGTTACAAACATTCCATTGAGTTTATCGACTTTCCGAAGCACAATTGCAACGTTTTTCCGGTCAATCACCGCGCTCTGCTGACTCTCTTTTCTGTCACGGATTCCTGCCCGGAACAGAATCAGCCCCCGATAGGACTGCCATTTGCAGGCTGCCGCTGTCTTCCCGCAGTCATATAAATTCCAATTTTCATCAACAAAACAGGCCCAGCTGCTGTCACCGGATCGATAGATTTCAGGAAATATGTCTGCCATACGCATGGATACCTCGATCACGCCAAGCCTTCCTCCGCTTTGATCCCGCAGCTCCCGTACATAAGTCATCAAATGGGAACCTTCTTTTTTTGTACCGGAGATAATATTTTTTTCCTGTATGTCAAAAAACCACTGTCCTCCGCCCTGATAGCTTCGGTACCAGGCGCAGTTTTTCATCTTTTCCTTCTGGTACAGGATCGGCTGCTGCTCCAGAAAACCATCTGCCATGGCAAAAATATGGATCTGGTACAGATCCGGCATTGCCTCCTGCATTTTATCGATTATGCTGATGCTGTTGTTCCGAAATTGCTGATAATAGCTCTCCGAGATCTCCTCTCCCCTCCTGAGATGAAGAAGATATTTTTCCAGTGGTTCATACTCCTGCAGCGTATCTACAACCATTGAGCAGGCATTCGCTTTTGCATTCACCTCCGCACAGGTAAGATCTATTGCTGTTACTGCTTCATTTACCCCATGATCTATGGCATTCTTTTTGATACTCCTAAACCCAAAGCACATCATGCCAAAAAGCGGAATAAAAATAAAGATCAACGTTGTTACGGTAAATTTTTCGTTCAGTTTCAGTCCGCGAAACCAGTTTCGCATTTTTCATCCCCCAGTTTTCTTTTCGGTTCTGTAACCTTACTAATTTTACCAGTTTTTTCTTTAAAAAGCAATTTTTTCGGAAAAATTATTGACAAAAAGAGAAGACGGTACACTTTTTTTCCGTGCACCGTCTCTCTTTTCGCAAGACTCATATATGACGCAAAGCATGATTCCAGGGAAACAGCTTTCGTACCATTGTTATACTGTTGTCAGATCCCACGGTTCATAAATCTTTGGAACATCGCTGATCAGACGTTTGGTATACGCTGCTGTCGGGTGAAGAATTACTTCTTCTGCCGGTCCCGATTCTACAAATTTTCCATGCTCCATAATATAAACATTATCGGATACATAGTAAGCAAGACCAATATCGTGGGTAATGAAGATAATCGTCATATTGATCTCATCACGCAACTTCAGCAGCATATCAAGGATCGTTGCACGTGAGCAGGCATCAATCATGGACGTCGGCTCATCGGCAAGCAGAATCTTTGGTTTCAGAAGGAAAATACGTGCAATCATCAGTCGCTGCATCTGGCCTCCTGACAGCTCAAATGGATATTTGTTTGTCAGTTCTGCGTATTTTAAGTTAACAAAGCTGCAGGCCTCTGTCATCAGACGTTCTTTTTCTTCTTTCGGCAGATTTTTGTCACCGCGCATGTTAATGCAATCCAGCAGAACAGAATCTACACGTTTGAACATATTGTAGGAAGCGAACGGATCCTGGAAAATTGCCTGAATTCCCTTCCAGTACTCTTTTTTCTTCTTTCCGTTCGAGATGTCTCTTGGTTTACCCTGGAAATCAATTTCGCCTTCGGTTACACTGATCAGTCCGAGCAGCATCTTGGAAAGCGTTGTTTTTCCGGATCCGGATTCTCCTACGATGGAAACAAATTCACCCTCATGAAAATCGAAATCCACATGGTCTACAGCGACCGTTTTGGCATCACCAAAACCAAACACTTTCGTCACACCTCTTCCGGAAAGGCATGGTTTTAATTCTTTTCCATCACACATTTGCATACACCTCCCGAATCTTTCTCTCAGACATCAGGCAGCGGTACTCTCTTCCGTTTGGCAGCTCGATGACCTCTGGTTTCATACCGCGGCAGGTTGGTTGTGCATAAGGACAGCGGTCTGCAAAGCGGCAGCCCTCCGGCGGATGTTTCAGGTTTGGCGGAGTTCCAGGAATTGCAGTCAGCTTCTGTTCTCTTACACCTTCCTCCGGAACGATGATCGATCCCATCAGACCTTTGGAATATGGATGCAGCGGATCGAATACCATTTCTTTTGCGGTACCTTTTTCTACAATCTGTCCGGCATACATAACCATAATATCGTCAGTTACGTTGTAAAGAAGCGGCAGCTCGTGGGTGATGAAGATCATGGATTTGATAAATCCTTTTTCCATCAGGTCTCGCATCATCTTGATAACCATCTTCTGGGAAGTTACATCCAGTGCGGATGAAGGCTCATCGGCAATCAGTACCTTCGGAGAAAGGATGGTGGAAATTGCAATTACCGTTCTCTGTTTCATACCACCGGAAAGTTCTACGGCGTGTTTCTGCAGAACCTCTTCCGGCAATCCCAGGATTTCAAAACGTTCTTTTGCCAGATCATAAATATCCTTTTTCGGCATTTTCGGATCATGCGCATGAATAACGTCTTCTACAAATCGGATGATTTTCTGTGTCGGGTTCAGAGCATTCATTGCTGCCTGCGGAATGTAGGCGATCTCATTGCCCAGAATATTTTTCCGGACATCGTCTGGTTTCATTCCGGAAATTTTTCTTCCATCTACGATAATATCGCCGCTGATGTAGTGAAGCGGTGCGAAATAATAGCCCATCAGGGACAGCGCCAGCGTCGATTTACCACAGCCGGACTCACCTGCTACACCGAGGGATTTTCCCTCCTCAATCTTCAGGGAGACTCCGTCTACGGCGTATACATCTTCATGAAAACGAGTCACATATTTCGTTTTCAGATTGTTTACTTCCAGCATTACTTTTCCCATAGCTGCCTCCTTAGTCTCTTAACTGCGGGTTGAATACCTGGTCAAGACCGGTGTTCATCAGGTTAAGAGAGAATGAAATAAGTGCGATTACAAGAATGACCGGGAAATATGCCCACCATGCACCGTTTAAGTGTGCATTGTACTGGGTTGCCCATTGCATCATAAGACCAAGTGTTGCGGTCTTTGTGGTTGCCGGTCCAAGTCCGATCATAGAAAGCTGTGCCTCTGCCAGAATTCCGGAGGAAATCTGGAGAATGAAGGCCATAACAACGTAGGATGCAACGTACGGAAGGATGTCGGTAAGGACAATCCGCAGCATGCTGTGGCCGGACAGTTTGGAAAGGTTTACATGGTCACGGTTTCGAAGAGAAATAACCTGGGAACGTACGGAACGTGTTGTCCACGGCCATGCTGTAATTCCGATCAGGAGTGCCACCATCATGATTCCCCTCTGAGACTCACCTACGCTGTAGGAGATGAGGATCAGGAGAACGAAGGATGGGATAACGGTGAACAAGTTGGTAAAGAACAGAATCAGGTTGTCCACAAAACCTCCAAGGTAACCTGCAAGAAGTCCGAGGAACAGTCCGATTACGGTTGCAATGATTCCCGCAACCAGACCAATTTTCAGGGATGAACCTGTTGCAGAGATCAGCTCAGTCAAAACATCACGGCCAAAGTTATCCGTACCAAGCACGAAGGTCTGACGGTTAATGACATCTTTTTCATTGATGTACTGCTTGCTGTCGATGCTCTGAACCTCTTCCAGCTCACCGGTCTCTTTATTTTTCTCGGCAATAATGGTTGGAACATCCTCTAAAATACCGTCGATTTCGTTGTCGAGACGCTGATATTTTTTCTTTTTTGCTGCGATAAGGCCTTTCTGTTCTGCATTTGGGTCATATTTTTCCTCCCAAAGTGCAATCAGACCTTCTGCATCGGTAACATCGATTTCACTGGCATCTACACCGCCGTATTTTTCCAGCCATTCTGCCATCATAGAACGGTTGTCCATTGTCAGTTTGCTTTCAACGATGGATGCGGTTGCATCAACATTCATCTTATACGTTTTGCCGGAATTTACGGTGTCCTGAATCGAAAGATAGGTACCCGGTTTGAAAAAGTTTCCGTTTCCGATCATTGCCAGCGGATCTTTTGCCACAACAAACGGATAGATGATAATGGTCAGGAGAATTGCCAAGAAGATTACAAATCCTGTCACGAATTTTCCTGAATGAAAAATCTGTTTGATTGTATTTTTCATAGCGTATTCTCCTTTCTAATCCTGCTGGGATGCTTTGACACGTGGGTCAATGACTGCATACAGAAGTTCAACAAGCAGGTTGGCCAGCAGAACCATGATGGTAATGATTAACGTACAGGCAGAAAGCAGCGGATAATCCTGGCCGGTAACTGCTGAGAGCATCGTTGTTCCAAGTCCCGGGTAACTGAATACCATCTCAGCTACCAGGTTGCCGCCGATCATGGTACCAAGGGACATTGCGAGACCGGTGATCTGCGGAAGCATTGCGTTACGGAACACATATTTCACAATCGTATGATCCTTGATACCAAGGAAACGACTGTATTTTACATAGTCGGCATTCAATTCATAAATTGACATGGAACGCATACCAATCGCCTGGCCGCCGATCGTGATGATTACGATAGACCAGAATGGCAACTGGTAATGTGAAAGCACAGATTTCATAAAAGCAAGGCTCATATGCGGAATCATACTGCTCGCATAGCCGCCTGCTGCAGGTGCAATATGTAATTTCAGTGAGAAAATGAACAAAAGTACGGTTGCCATACCAAAGGCAGGTACGTTACTGATAAACAGGAATGCCGGAAGGATTGCCTTGTCGAAAACACCTTTCATATAAGCTGCAATTGCACCAAGCAGGTTACCAAGAATCCATCCAACAATAATGGCCGGAAGCTGTAAACATATGGTCCACAGAACCGAACTGGAAATAATATCGGATACGGTACGCGGATACTGGCTGAAAGAAACGCCGAAATCACCGCGAAGTGCATTTTTTACCCAGGTAAAAAACTGGACATACATTGGTTTGTTAATACCAAATTTTGCTGCATAGTCTTCATATACTTTCTGAATTGCAGTCGCATCGGTCATACCTTCTACCGATTTGGACGCAATAGTTGAAACCGGATCGCCCGGCATCAGACGCGGAAGAATGAAGTTCAGCAGTACCGCAAAGACTAACGTCAGAAGATACCACAAGATCTTCTGCGTATAATACTTTTTCATTCCTTTCATAGAAGAACCCTCCTTCTGATTTTTAAAAGCGGCCGGAGCACCCCGGCTCCGGCCGCCTCTGTTACAATTCAGTATGAACTTTCTTTCTGTTTGGCAAATCAGCCGTCAACCAGTCCCAGATTGTACAGTGCTGCTACGCCATAACCATCGGTGCAGTCCATCGGAGGAACGTTACTTCCATCGTCTTTCTGCGGATAGTTGGTCCATACGGACTCGTTTACTTCGTGGAATACCTGCGGTCTGTACATCAACGGTACACACGGGCACTCTTCCAGCATAATCTTGGAAAGTTCTGTATAGTAATCTTTCAGTTTTGCATCATCGGTCTCATGAGGAATTGCTGCAAGGATTTCATCTACACGGTCGTTCTGATAATGACCGAAGTTACCACTGAAGTTAACCTCAAGATCGTTGTAATCAGAGCTCATGAAGAAACGGCATCTCATGTACGGGTTGGCAACCGATGTACCAGGGCCGGACTGCATGGTGATTTCGAAGTTTCCGGTACTGTAATCCGTGCTGTAGTTTGCTGCTTCCGGGAAGTAGGTCTCAATGTTGATACCAATATTCTTTCCTGCTGCTGCTACGATTTCAAGGGTTGCATTCCAGTCAGACCATCCTGTCGGGCACTCAGCCTTATAGGAAAGGTTCTTTCCGTTGTACTCACGGATTCCGTCTCCGTCGGTGTCTACGATTCCGGCATCGTCCAGAAGCTTCTTAGCACCTTCTACATCGGCATTGGACCACTGATACTCTTTTAAGGCATCCTGATCCACCATAGCCTGCTCAGCATCGGTCGGGTTCATGACAGAACGCGGAACATCTGCGAAGGTAGGAGACTGTCCGGACATTGCTGAAGAAATAACCTGATCGTAGTCAACTGCCATAGCGATTGCCTTACGAACAGCTACCTGATCCAGTCCTTCTACTTCTGTATTAAAGAACAGGGTAGGCATTGTCATACACAGCTGATACGGTGCTTCATCAACATAGGTAGAAATCGGAAGATCCTGCTCTAACCACAATTTCTGAAGGTCTGTGATGAATATCTGTGCCACATCAATATCACCATTCTGGAATGCGGTGGTAGCTGCTGCGTTATCTTTAAAGATCGGGTGAGAAATATATTTCGGAACCGGAAGCTTACCCCACATGGAATCTGCCTGTCCCCAATAATTATCATCGCGGATCAGAACTACGTTCTGGTCATTGTCAAAGTATTTTTTGTACGGTCCGGAAGTTACCAGATCGTCCATCTTATCCATTTTAATTGCTTCAGCATCGTTGTTGTTTCTGTCAGCTACGGTCTTCAGATAGTTTTCCTGCATGATATAAAGCATTGGAAGATATCTTTCCGCAAGAACCGGGTTAACTGCTTCGCCGGAGTCATCGGTTGTCAGTTTGAAGACTACGGTACTGTCATCCTGTGCAACAACATCTGCAATGTAGCTCTTCATTTCAGCGCCAGTAGAAGAATTGTAATCTACATGTGCATGATATGTAGCTGCTACATCTTTTGCAGTAACCGGTGTGCCGTCATTCCATTTTGCGTCAGCTTTGATTTTCACTGTGATCTCGGTACGATTGTCGTTCCATACCGGATCTCCGTCTGCAAGCAACGGATACATTTTTGCATCCAGTGGATTCCACATATAAAGAGTTTCATAAACAAGTACACGTGAAGCATCGCCCTGTGCTATAACCATTGCATTGTTTGAGTTTGCGGACATTGGGTTGTAATCATTGACGGTACCCCACTGCTGTCCTGCGAAGTAAAGAGTTTCATTTCTTGGAAGCTCGCCTACCACATCATCTGAACCTGTGGTATCTTCGCTGGAAGCATCTGCTGTGCTGGAAGATGCTGCTGTGGTATCGCTTGATGCATCTGCTGTTCCGCTGGAGGATGCTGTTGCTCCTCCGCTTGAACTAGTGCTTGTGCTTCCGCTGTCTCCACATCCGGCAAGCATCGTTCCTGCCATTGTCACTGTCATTAACAGTGCAAGGACTTTCATGTTACGCTTTTTCATACTTTTTACCTCCTTAAGGTTTTCGTTCTTGCTTGATGAATTCATTATACACAAAGACTGTTAGAAAAACAGTGTCTATTTTTTGTTTTTGGTGTTCTTTTTTTGTTTTATGTTGGTTAAATTGCTCATTTTACTCTTTTTAACTCCCTTTATTCTGCTCATTTTTCACATATCCGTTTTCGCAACATCTGCACTATTTCGTCATTATGATTATTTGTGCTATTTTTCCGTCTTTTCCGACATTTTTCCGTTCGCTTTTTCCATCTCTTTGTGCTATGATGAATATCGTATCAATTTCAGGAGGTTTTTTCTATTATGAATACTGTTTCTCATAAGTACCGACAGTCAGCGCTTCTGCTTCTGACCGCTGCGATCTGGGGTTCTGCCTTTGTCGCACAGCAGACCGGTATGGATTATGTCGGACCTTTTACGTTCAACGCGGCACGAAACCTGCTCGGCGGACTTACGCTTCTTCCGCTGATTGTCTTTTTCTCCTCACGTAAAAAGCGAACCCTACCGCCAGATGCTTCGTCAGAAAATACCACACAGCCAAAAACGCTCTGGGCGGGCGGTATTCTCTGCGGCATCGCACTGTTTGTCGCCTCAACCCTGCAGCAGATCGGCATCCAGTACACAACCGTCGGAAAGGCCGGTTTTATCACTGCACTTTACATCGTACTTGTTCCGGTCTGCGGCCTGTTCCTCCGAAAACGTGTACAGCCGAAGGTCTGGCTCGCAGTTCTCATTGCCGTCGCCGGTCTCTATCTGCTCTGCATGACAGACGGATCCTTCTCTTTGCAGAAGGGCGATCTTCTTGTGCTTGCCTGTGCGCTCGGATTTACCGTACATATTCTGGTCATTGATCATTTTTCTCCTCTTGTCAACGGTATCAAAATGTCCTGCATTCAGTTTTTTACCTGTTCAATCCTGTCCGCTGTCTGTATGGTTCTCTTTGAAACCGTAAACTTCTCCGATCTTCTGCACGCCTGGATGCCGATTCTCTATGCCGGAATTCTCTCTTCAGGTGTTGGCTATACCCTGCAGATCATCGGGCAGAAAGGATTAAATCCTGCCACAGCTTCTCTGCTTATGAGCCTGGAATCCGTTTTTTCTGTTCTTGCCGGTTGGATTCTCCTTCATCAGGCTCTCTCCGCTCGCGAGCTCTCCGGCTGTATTCTGATGTTTGCAGCGATCGTGCTGGTACAGCTTCCGAACTTTCACAAAACCAATGCTGTTTCCTGATGTTATTCCTTTTTCAGTGTAAGAAAGATTTCTGTTTTGCGAGCTTCTTTCTTACGGCAGCTTGCTTTAATGACATAATTCCCCTCCGCCGCAGTGTGATCCTGCCCGGAGGGCTTTTTTTACGCCATCCGAAAATTTAACCGAATCGAGCAAGTCCCCTGCTTCCATTGCGAATATCCGCCTGCCTAACATTTTTATAGCATAAAAATACAAAATTCTGCATATTGATTGCAGGATTTTTTAATTCGTGCTACACTGTTTTTATTGTACCAATAAGCACTTATTTTTATTAGGAGGTTCTGTCATGCCCGTTTTTGATTTCAGCAATTCCCCGGAAAAAACAAAAGTTTCCGAATGTACGTATACTGTTTTCCGCACAAACGCACCGTTTACTTCTCCGGATCAGCCGATCCTAATTCTGGATACAAAAGAGAAGGCTTTCCCGCATCATCCCTGCGGTATTTTCACAAACCCATCCAAACGGACCTCGTTTGAATTTAAAGATGAAGAAGAATCCTTCATTGCCGACATTCTTCAGATCGATGCCCGTTTTGTCAGCCTTTTAAAATGGCTCGGTGAAAACCATATCAATGTCCGCCTTTCCGGTACACAAACATCCGACGGTTATGCAGTTTACAAAATCCGCGAGATCGCTTTCGGTGGCGGCGCAAAGCTTTCGGCTGAGGATGGATTTTTACAGTTTATGATTGAACGTCTCCTCGCCAGCAATGCACCGGAGGAAGAAATCGAAGATGAAGACCAGGAAGAAACCGGTGACAGCATGAAACTCACCAGCATCCAATCCATTACTGATTTTATGAACTGTGCCGGAAGAACGCTGCCGGATAATATCCGCCTTTGGGCGCGTCGAAATCTCGCTGTTGCCCGATCCCACGAGGTTTCTCCGGATGAGCGGCGTCACGCACAGCGCGCCCTCTCCATGATGATGAATATTCAATGGAAAAGCAACTATTTTGAAGCCATTGATCCAGTGGAAGCACGCCGGATCCTCGATGAAGAACTGTATGGCATGGAACGCGTGAAGCAGAGAATTATCGAAACCATCATTCAGATTAACCGGACTCATACGCTGCCGGCCTATGGTCTGTTACTGATCGGTCCTGCCGGAACCGGAAAATCGCAGATTGCTTATGCCGTTGCGCGTATCTTAAAACTGCCGTGGACAACACTCGATATGAGTTCAATCAATGACCCGGAACAGCTGACCGGAAGCTCCCGCATTTACGCAAACGCAAAACCGGGAATCATCATGGATGCTTTTTCCATGGCCGGCGAATCCAACCTCGTCTTTATCATCAACGAACTCGACAAGGCTGCCTCCGGCAAGGGTAATGGAAACCCTGCAGACGTTCTGCTGACCCTTCTTGACAATCTTGGTTTCACCGACAATTACATCGAATGTATGATCCCGACCGTCGGTGTATACCCGATCGCAACCGCAAATGACAGAAACCAGATCAGTGCTCCGCTGATGTCCCGCTTCGCTGTGATTGAAATTCCGGATTACACACCGGAAGAAAAGAAAATCATTTTCTCCCGCTATGCACTTCCAAAGGTGTTAAAACGTATCGGTATGAAAGAAAAAGAATGCATTCTGACTCCGGAAGGACTCGACGCCGTAATCTCCTGCCACGAAAACACAAGCGGTATTCGTGATCTTGAGCAGGCTGCTGAGCATATCGCAGCAAATGCGTTATATCAGATAGAAGTCAACCATGTTTCCTCTGTTACCTTTGATGCAGAAATGGTACGTGAACTGCTCTTGTCCTGCTGATCTGCCTTATTTTCTATTTTGAAGGCGTATCAGGGTACGGCGAAAACCAGTGACGCAACAATTCACGCTCTGTGGTGCTGAAATTTTTTGTATTATTTTAGAGTGTGCTGTAAAATAGTTTCCTGTCCCATCAGTCTGTACTTTCGGGCAGGGAACTATTTTATTTCTCCAGATATTTTCATAAAAGAAAGCCCCTGACACTTTCATGTCAGGGGCTTCCTTTCGATCAATTCAGAAAATTTATTTCTGCGGGCCGGCGGAAACAAGTGCTTTACCAGCAGCGTTTCCTTCATATTTTGCAAAGTTCTTGATGAATCTTTCAGCCAGATCCAGTGCTTTGGTCTCCCACTCGGAAGCATCAGCATAGGTATCGCGAGGATCCAGGATAGCCGGATCAACGCCCGGAAGTTCAGTCGGAACTTCGAAGTTGAAGTACGGAATAGTCTTCGTCGGAGCTTCGTTGATAGCACCGCTTAAGATTGCATCGATGATTCCACGGGTATCACGGATGGAGATACGTTTTCCGGTTCCGTTCCAGCCTGTGTTAACCAGGTATGCTTTTGCTCCGCTCTTCTCCATTTTCTTAACAAGCTCTTCTGCATATTTGGTTGGGTGCAGCTCCAGGAATGCCTGGCCGAAGCATGCAGAGAAGGTAGGAGTCGGCTCGGTAATTCCGCGCTCGGTTCCTGCAAGTTTTGCAGTAAATCCGGACAGGAAGTAGTACTGAGTCTGCTCTGGTGTCAGAATAGATACTGGCGGAAGTACGCCGAATGCATCTGCGGACAGGAAGATAACATTCTTAGCTGCCGGTGCAGAAGAAATCGGGCGAACGATGTTCTCAATGTGGTTGATCGGATAAGATACACGAGTATTCTCGGTTACGCTCTTATCATTGAAGTCGATCTTGCCTGCTGCATCAACGGTAACGTTCTCAAGCAGAGCGTCACGTCTGATTGCATTGTAGATGTCCGGCTCAGACTCTTTGTCCAGGTTGATGACTTTTGCATAGCAGCCGCCCTCGAAGTTGAATACTCCGTTGTCGTCCCAGCCGTGCTCATCATCACCGATCAGAAGACGTTTCGGGTCTGTGGAAAGAGTTGTTTTTCCTGTTCCGGAAAGTCCGAAGAAGATTGCGGTGTTCTCACCGTTCAGGTCTGTGTTTGCAGAGCAGTGCATGGAAGCGATGCCCTTCAGCGGCAGATAGTAGTTCATCATGGAGAACATACCTTTCTTCATCTCTCCGCCGTACCATGTGTTGACGATAACCTGCTCACGGCTTGTGATGTTGAATACTACTGCTGTCTCAGAGTTCAGACCCAGCTCTTTGTAGTTCTCAACTTTTGCTTTGGATGCGTTGTAAACAACGAAATCCGGCTCGAAGTTCTCAAGCTCTTCTGCTGTAGGTTTGATGAACATGTTAGTTACGAAATGTGCCTGCCAAGCTACCTCAACGATGAAGCGGATAGCCATACGGGTATCTTTATTTGCGCCGCAGAATGCATCTACAACGAACAGTCTTTTGTTGGAGAGCTCTTTTTTGGCGATCTCTTTTACTGCTGCCCATGCTTCCTGGGTTGCCGGATGGTTATCGTTTTTGTACTCATCAGAAGTCCACCATACAGTATCTTTCGAGTTCTCGTCCACAACGATGTATTTGTCTTTCGGTGAACGGCCTGTATAGATACCGGTCATAACGTTAACTGCACCAAGCTCTGTCTCCCGGCCTTTTTCATAGCCTTCCAGCTCTGGTTTTGTCTCTTCCTCAAATAACTGCTCATAAGAAGGGTTGTACACAATTTCTGTGGTACCGGTGATGCCATACTTTGTTAAATCGATCTGTGCCATCTTGTAATTAACCTCTTTCCTTTGATAGTAATACTGCTTCATTCTGCAAAATGCAGAAATTTGAAGGTATCCTTTAGAAGAAACCGGACCAGCCGACCTCTTCTACTCTAATTATACATAAAAGGCCAAAAAAATCAACTGAAAATCTTCCGTTTTTTTACAGAACGTGTCCCAAAATCTGTAAAAATTTTATAAACTTCGATTTTTCGAAGTTTTCTGACAATTGCATTTTTGTACACTTCATCCTGCAAATTGACATTTTTTGATTTTTTATGTTATAATATTAATAATTATGTTCGGAAAGAAGTTTCTTTATGTATTACGATCTGACCCGCGGGAAAATCTCCCGCTCTCTTATCCTGTTTGCCCTGCCGATGATCGCAGGAAATCTGTTGCAGCAGTTTTACAACATTGCCGACACCCTGATCGTCGGACGCGTTCTCGGAAGCAATGCGCTCGCCGCCGTCGGCTCCTCCTATACGCTGATGACGTTTCTGACTTCCATTTTTCTCGGCCTGTCGATGGGCGCCGGTGCGCTCTTTTCGATTTATCAGGGACGAAAAGATCTTTCTTCTTTAAAACTTTCGATTCTCCACGCGTTTCTGCTGATCCTTGCCGTTACGCTCGTGCTGAATCTCGCTGTTTATGCAGGCATCGAGCCGATCCTTACGTTTCTTCGCGTCCCGGATGAAGTCCGTCCCGGCATGCGGACGTATCTTCTGATTATCTTTGCCGGCCTTATTGCAACATCCGTATACAATTTCTTTTCCTGTATGCTGCGCGCGCTCGGAAACTCTTCTGTGCCGCTGATTTTTCTCGCTGTCTCTGCTGTGCTGAACATTGCACTGGATCTGCTCTTTGTCGCTGTACTGCCGTTCGGCATCGCAGGCGCGGCGCTCGCTACGGTTCTTGCGCAGTATGTGTCCGCCGTCGGTATTCTGCTCTATGTGCTGCTCCGCTGCCGCATGTGGCTGCCGTCAAAAAAAGAATGGCGTTTCAGCCATTCCATTTTAAAAGAGATTCTGAATCTTTCTTCGATGACCTGCATTCAGCAGTCGGTCATGAATTTCGGCATTCTGATGGTACAGGGGCTCGTCAATAGCTTCGGTCCGGCGGTCATGGCGGCATTTGCGGCCGCGGTGAAAATTGATACCTTTGCCTATCTGCCGGTGCAGGATTTCGGAAATGCCTACTCCACTTTCACCGCACAGAATTACGGAGCCGGAAATCACGAGCGGATCCGGCGCGGCACGAAAGATGCTTTTGCACTGAGCGCTGCTTTTTCCATCGTCATTTCTCTGCTTGTCAATCTGTTCGCGCATCCGCTGATGCAGATTTTCGTGAAAGCATCAGAAATGGAGGTCATCGCGATCGGCGTACAGTACCTGCGGCTGGAAGGCTCGTTCTATCTCGGCATCGGATGGCTGTTTCTGCTGTACGGGTATTACCGCGCTGTCAAACGCGCCGAGATGTCGGTTGTTCTGACCGTCATTTCGCTTGGCATGCGTGTGGCGCTGGCATACCTTTTCTCCGCCACGGCGCTTGGCGTTGCCGGAATCTGGATCGCTATTCCGATCGGCTGGGCACTGGCTGATATGACCGGACTTTTCTTCCTGCGGCGTGCATTCCGATCGCAGAAGCCTGCATAAGTTCCGAATCTTATATCGCAGTACGGTTTTCTGCGGATAAACTGCGGAACTGCCCCGGCGTCTGGTGCATGCGTTCCTGGAAGACGCGGTTAAAATAGCTGATATTTCGGAATCCGCAGTCGCTCGCAATCTTGCTGATCGCCTCCTCGGTGGAAAGCAGCAGCCGGCAGCTCTCGGCAATCCGCAGGTTATTGACATACGTCACGGCGGAAATATGCATAATCGACTTAAAGAAGCGGCAGAAAGCGCTCTCACTCATATGAAACTGGCTCGCCAGTTCCGCGATTTCGAGATCCTCACAGAAATGAGCATTCATGTATGTGAGGATCTCTTTCATTCTGCTGACACGGTAATTCGTCGAGGCATCCGTTTTTCCGCCGTTCTTTTCTGCCGCACTGTAATATCCCTGCCAGATTTTCAGAAGTTCCGCTTTTAACAGCAGCTCCCAGCCCGGTTCTTTTCTTTCCTGCAGATTTCGGATCTCCTGCATGGCCTGTGCCGTTTTTTCTGCAAGGCGTGTCCCCCGCTCTGTCTTGGATGGAAAACGGATCTCGGAGGACAGCACTGGTTCGATATACTGCTGCTGGATCCGGTCAAGCGATGTGCCGGACAGAAAACGCGGCTGGAATACAACGGCAAGAAACGTAAATTCCTGTCCGTCGATTCCCTCTACCTCATGCAGACGGTTTGCATTGACAAAGGCGGTCTCCCCTTCCCGCAGGAGAAAGGTCTCGGTATCCATATGAAAAACAGCTTCGCCCTTTACTGCATAAAAGAGCTCCACTTCCTCATGCCAGTGGCAGTACACCCGCACGGTACTCTGCAGGTCTGTCTCGAAAACGTGAATGCTCAGCGGAAAAAGCTCATCACCGTGGGGCTGTGTTTCTTTTCGGTAATTCATCTGTGAGAGCATATTTTTGTCTCCTCTCTTGTTTTGCTCTGCTGTCCCAATTGTAACACGAACTTTGCGATTCCGGCAAGTTTCCATGTTCTGCCGGCGAATCGCCCTTCCATGACCGTATTTTTCCTTCTTAAATGATAATAATTATCATATTTTATCAGCTTATTGACATTTCTTTTCATCCGCGCTATATTTTAGATACCCCGATAGGGTATGTGATTTCAAATTTTTCATCAAACTCCAGGAATACAGTCCGGCACGCTTTCGTTTCGCTGTATTCCCGGAAGAAAGCAGGTATTGTATGATTAAAACAGTCTTAAAAATTGATGGTATGATGTGCGGCATGTGCGAATCCCATATGAATGATGTAGTCCGCAAGAGCTGCTCTCCAAAGAAAGTAAACTCTTCTGCAAAAAACGGCGAGACCGTTGTCATCAGCGAAGCGCCGCTCGATATTCCGTATCTGAAACAGCAGATCAAGGACATCGGATACGAGCTGGTTTCGTATACGAGCGAGCCGTATGAGAAAAAGGGATTTTTCCATTTCGGACGATAAGCGGATTTCATGCCTTTCCTTTTGCAGTTTGTGCGTCGGAAAAAAAGCACCTTTTCAGAAGTTTATTTCCTTTTGGAAATCTGCCTCTGAAACGGTGTTTTCTATTTTTTATCCATGATTTGATCAGCCGCAGCAGCATCCGCAGGACGGCGGCGTTTCTTTCTCCTCTTTTTTCGGAGATTCTGCGCCCAGATCGTACCAGGTCGGGTCGATGTCGAATCTGCGGTTGTTTCCAAGATAGATCGAATGGGTCGGGTCTGAGGACAGGTAGGCGCGCTCGGTCGAAACCTTCCACTGTGCATCCCAGTCAATCTTCGGAAGTGCCAGATCGTAGTGTGTGCTGGCGCGGAAGCCGTCTTCCTCTCCCTCAATTCTTCCCTTGGCGTCTGCCGGCGGCACAGCAAAATCTGCAAAGAAGGTGTTCACACCGTCGAAATGGCCTTCGTTGCTTCTGGAGAAGGAACTGCGGTATACCGCGTTGTTGATATTATCGAAGAGCCAGAGATTCATCTTGTCAATCTCTTCCCGCAGCTCCACCGGATACAGCTCCGGCGCGCCTTTTTTGTGCCATGGGCGGAAGTTGACCTCGAAATAAGTGGTCAGCCAGTTGTAATCGTTGTTGACTACCTTTCCCGTCGTTGTGTCGATCAGCGCCGGAACGGTCGTTCTTCCCTGGTAATCATCATCAGCACGGTAATACGCCTCAGAGAGGAACTGATCGCCGAGCACCGGGTCGATGTGTTTTCATTGTAAACGTATTCCCAGCCAAGGTTTTTCTCATACGGGGCATGTTCTACCATATTGACGGAAATCTGATCTTCCAGGCCCTCCAGCTCTCTTACGATCGCCGCGCGGTTGGACCAGTGGCACAGCTTTGCCCAGCCGAGACGGTATCTCTTATTACCTTCTGCCTTCAGATCGTTTTCACCGTCGCCGAACGGAGTCGTGAAGTGATTCGGCTGTCTGCGGAAATAGCCGTTTTTGTCGATCTCCGATACGGTTTCTTTTGGTCTTACGCGGATTTTTCTTCCATTTACAATCTCATAATCATAATTCGCCATTGATTTTCTGCCCCTCTTTCGCGTGTTCTATCGAATGAATTTTCAAATAGGAAAGCTTTTGTTTTCCTATTATTCCGCTATGTTTTCTATGCAGTTATCATACCATATCTGTCTGGTTACGTCTAATTGCTAATTCTTTGGAGTGGCTATAGGATTTTCTTATATTAAAAGGCTAGTGCCGCATTCTCTGCAAATGGGCACTGGCCTTGTTTTCGGCGCTTTTTGTTTTTCAGATTTTTCCTTCCCGGCGCAGATACGCCAGAAAGCCGTTGCATCCCTCCACGACATCGCGGTACGTCGCCTCAAAATCTCCCGTATACCACGGATCCGCAATATCGCGGCCGGAACCGGTGAAGGAAAGAAATTTGTAAACCTTTCCATCCGGATCATTTTTCAGCATCCGGTTCAGATTGCGGATATTCGCGGTATCCATGCCGATGATGTAGTCGGCGCGCTCATAATCCTTCCATGTAATCTGCTTTGCGTGATGCGGCACGAGCGGAATGTGCTCCTCGCGCAGTTTATTGACTGTCCCGTAGTGCGGCGGATTGCCGATCTCCTCACGGCTGGTGGCGAAGCTGTCGATTTCAAAATTGCGGGCAAGGCCGAGGGAATTTACTTTGTGGGTGAATACGCTCTCAGCAAGAGTCGAGCGGCAAATATTGCCGTGGCAAACAAATAACACTCTAATCATCTATTTTTAACTCCTTTTTTATCTCGGATTATCTCGGTTTTTCCTTATTTTTCAAGCATTTGCGCACTTTTTCAGTCTATCAAGGTTTTTACCATTTCTCGGCTTATTTTGGCTTATCTCAGCATGTTTCTTCCTTCAAATGGTCTAAAATATGGTCTAAAATGGCCTCAGATTTCAAATTTAGACCAGCCGACATTTGCCGTTCTCCTATGTCTGAAATCTTTGATTTTCCGAAATAATTTGGTCTAAATTTTTTTTGTCCTTATTCAGTCTGATTTAGACCACAATCACCTTCAAAGCCTTGAGTTTGCTGACTTTTTAGCCATTTTACGAAATGGTCTAAATTAGACCATTCACCCCATCTTTTTGAATTTAACCTTGTTCTCCTTCATACCTAACTGCCGAAACTCATTTTCAGCTTCTGCCTGCTTCTTGGCAAGCTTCTCCACTTCTTCTCTCGCATCATCCAGCTTAAGATGTGTATAGGTATTGAGGGTGACACTGATATCGGAATGGCCCATCAGATACTGAAGTACCTTTGGATTCATTCCGGACTTAGCCATATTAGAGCAGTATGTATGTCTGCATACATGAGGTGTGATTTTAGGAAGCTGTACACGATAGATGCTATTATACTTATCAACCGCATGCTGGAAGTATTTCTCCCAGTGCATTGCCACCATTGGCTTACCGTCCTTATCAAAGCAAAGGAATCCGGAATAACCATCAATCATAGGTTCTACCTTCGGCGGTCTACGATTTTTCAATATACGCTGAAAGCATTCATATACATCGTCCTGCATCGGAATCACTCTTGTACCGGCATAGGTCTTTGTCGTATCAATATAGACCAACGTCCCAGTCTTCTGCAGCTGGTGGTCAATATTGATGGTTCTGTTCTCCATATCCAAATCCTTAACCGTCAATCCTGTAAATTCCGAAATACGCATCCCTGTCTTAAACAGAATGTACATACCGTCATAATACTTGCTATAGTGCGTATCATTTTTGATGAAATCAAGAAAAGTTCTTTCCTGTTTTCTTGTAATGGCCTCACGAGTGACCGCATCATTTACCACTACAGTTGCCAGTTGAAATTCAAATGGATTCTTTCTTAATATATCATCATCCACTGCCATCTGAAATGCCGGTCTAACTACCCCTCTGATGGAATGAATCGCCGAATAGCTTTTCTTATCCACCTGCTGCAATCTGATTAACCACTCCTTTGCATCTGACAATCTGACTTTATCAATTCGTCTTGCGCCAAAAGGATCCTTATCCAGCAAATTGATTACGGTACCATAACCAGCTCTGGTTGTATGCTTAACACCTGTCTTGGTTGCAATATATTTCTTTACCAAATCAAGGACTGTCAAGCCTGCGCCATCAGGAGTAATCATATCATCCAAATCTCTGTTGATTACTTTCTCCTGCTCTCGTAAAGGTGCATTATCTCTTTTTCCGGCTGGGATACTATCCGTAGCTACCAATCTCCAGCTGTAAACCGTCTTACGCTTTCCATTGCCATCTATATATCGGAACTTGTATCGTCCATCCGCTTCTTGGCTCTCTCCTGTGCGAAGAATGCGATTTTTACTATCGCGTCTTTTTTCGCTCATTGAACATCGTCTCCTTTCAAAATCGGGAGAGCCTTGCTGCTTAATTCATATAGCACATAGTATGTATCCGACTATGTATTGATAGTGTACCACAGACAAAGCTCTTTTTCCACAAGAAATTTAAAAAATTTTTGGAACTAAATCACATTCATCTGACTATCCATATACTTCTCAAACTGCTCACGCTTAATCAGCGCTCTGTTGCCGTTCCAGAGAACAAAGTCAGCATCTGAATGTTCCTGAACAAAGAGCTTTAATTTCTTGTATCCGATACCGAAGTACTCCGATGCTTCATTCAATGTTAATGTGTATTTCTGCCACCAGGGCAGCTCTCTCTTTTCAGTCATATCGACACCTCCATAAGACAGTAAGGTTCTTCCCTTCTATCTTCCTAAGCGCCTTTTGCCGAGATAATTCCGGTGAATGACGAAAAAAGCAAAAAAAATAAACCTGCAGGCATCTTCAATCAGACACCCACAGGCTTCAATCACTTTCGGCACATTCCTATTCTGCCGAATTTTATTCAATTACACTCTCTGGCAATAGTCCAAACTAATCCATCCCGCTCCGCTTTTCAATCTTCCCCATCCTTTATCAGCGCCTTTTCCTTCTCTGACTTCCATGATGGTAAATACACCCTTCCCGGTATACTTTCCAGTCTTCGCAGTATTCGTTCCGGCTCCCTTTCTGATATTCAAGTCATCAATACTGACCTTCACCATGAATGGACAGTCCGCATTAGAAAACTCTGCAGCCAAACCACTTCCACCAGTAACCTCAGCCCCATACACTGCCTTGCCATTCCAGTCATACACAGTATAGCCTTCATGTTTATCAGCCATTGCCTTAGCATTATCAAGTACAGTATAAGCACCAAGCTGAGAGCCAGCATCCTTCCAAGACTTCCTTACCCTGTAATACTTCACCACAGCATCCGAAGCACCAGAATTCTTCACATCATACTGCGTCAGTTTCCATTTTTCTATAACACTGCAGAGCTTTTCCACATAAGTAAGACTGGTAGCATAACCACCATCCTTAATGATCTGCACTGCCTTCTTATAATCTGAGCATCCTTTCAGACCATCATATCGGAGTTTCTCTCCATTCTTAGCGCCAAGCAGATAAGCACTGTGATCCGCAATGGAATCATCTATATTCGCATATTTTCTGAATTCCGCTGTAACTGTCACATAGCTTCCATCTGCCTTCTGCTCCTGTGTCTTCTTTTTATAAATGCTCACACCATCCCAGACCGAACCACTCCAGGTATTACCGGAAAGTGACTTCTTCATTCCAAAACAGTTATTGGCTCCCAACACAAGCTCACTCTTTCCATAACCGCTCTCCAGAATAAACTGGGCCATAGACACCGAAGCAAGAATCCCTGATTTTTTCTGATCTGCAGTAAACAGGGGACCAACCTTTGCAAGCACCTGTTCTTCTGTCAGCCCCTGAAATTCCCCTGCCTGCATTCCTGATGGAATCACTTCCACATTTCCGCTGCCAAGTCTTGAAGTAACCTTCGAAGCCAGATCTCCCAATCTCGCATAAAGCCAGTCTCCAGGACAGCTCTTATTCGCAAACCACCGGTGTACGGTAATGAGCATTTCATCCGCCTTCGTCTGATAGTTCAGAGACTTATTTTTATCACCAAACCAGAGCAGTTTTTTCTTTCCATTTCTTCTGCAGATATCCTCACACAGATCAACCAGACGCTCATAAACCACCTGCTGCATAGCATACGGCTCCGCCCTGTCAGAAGCGCACTCAATCGTCACAGCCCTCTGATCATTCGCATTACTGGAAGTACACCAGGAGCGATTCTTCTCTTCCACATACAATCCGATCCGGCCATTCTTATCAATGCCATAATTCGAAGAAGCCTGGGTAGAAGATTTATGAAACCAGTCTCCCAGACCTTCTGCTGTACACTGACCTACTACACAGTGCGGCGATATTCTGTCAATCTGCTCCGTTCTCAGTCCGGAATGGTTCGGACTGAGCAACGTATACGCCACCAAAGAACTATTACTGTATCCCATAATCACTCACCTTCTTCCTCATCCTCTGATGCATCATCGGAGACTCCCTCACTTTTGTCATGCAGCTGTTCCAGCACATCCTTCATCTTCTGCGGGATCGGCAGCCCCAGATGCCCTGCATTCTCCAGCAAACTCACACCCTCATTGGAAATATAGAAAAAGATCACCGCCGTTCTAAGCACAGATCCGTTCCCAATCACAGCCACATCCAGAATATTCGCCATTCCCACCAGCAAAAAGATCAGCACCTTTCTGCAGATCCCTCGGAATCCCACCTCACTGGAAAGCGTATGATCTACAAAGGCACACATCACCCCAGTCAGGTAATCGATCACCACAAAAGCAATCAGGGCATACAGAAGCCCGTCACAGCCTCCCATAAACCAGCCCAGCCATCCGCCTACAGCCATAAAAACCATCTGAATAAAGTTCCAAAATTCCT